>JGI20166J26741_10015560_pt1 | contig 17650 bp, 7 predicted proteins | sample TergutCu122P5_FD_26741 | JGI IMG/M metagenome (IMG submission 26741)
TGTGAGCGGCTCTGCTGAATCCGGTGTTTATTAGATCATTTATAGTCTGCCTTCGCCTTTTCGAAGAGACTAATATAATATATAGAAATATAATTGCAATATTAGAAAAGCATATGTGGTATGGATGCAAATCTGATTACCTCTGGTGATGATACTGCTGTATCACCCGTGCTCGTAGGTATAATCCGTGGTTGTAGGAATATAATCCGTGGCTAAAATATAAGCATAAAGTTGCGCGTGTTACAATGTGAGGTGTTTTGACGAATATTATGTCCTCGTGCTATGTGAGTGAAATTAGTTGTAAGAATTTATATGTAACAAATTTTATGATGCGGTGAGTATAAAGTATGAAGGCTAAGAGCTGAAGAATTATGTGTTAAGTTTACTGGTTGATGTCTTATCAATGTTTTATCTTACCGTCATAATGACATGTTTTTTATGTTATTATGGTTTGCATAAAAGGTATAGTACTTATCATTTGATTGTTAATTTGGTTTCAGCTAACATGAAGCACCATGGAGGGAACAAACACATCCAAACGACGTTTGAAACTTAAAAAGAATAGGGTCTCTGAAAATAAATGTGACTTGAAACGTAAGGAACTTTACAATATGTTTTCCTTTTAATCGTTTTATATGCACAAACATTTCCTTATCTGATTTTATATTACCTTTTACAGTAATTTAGCAGACAGACCTGGTGATAACACACTGTCTTGTAATCAGATGGTGCTCGTTTCAAGTCACGGGTAGGGCACCAGCCACCCTGACCAAGGTTGTTTTCCTCAGTTCTTGAGACAGCTATAGGGTACACTAAATCACTTCTTCCTGCATCCATTCTAGTTCATATAACGTGTAATCCTTTGATCTCATTAAATGCCAGATAGTTTCTTTAGTTGAGCCATTGTTGTTATTATTACCCTACTTATGAATCTTAGCATTGTTTACTGATGTCAACAGTTATGCATTTTGCAGAATGCACACCAGTGAAGGCAATACAGCCACAAGATCATAGCACTCCTCTGGATTCTGAAACGGTTCCAAGGGTTTCACCTACTACAGTAGTTGAACACAGAGACATCATTGAGGATGAAGATGATGGACATAGTCCATTTCAGTTTCACTGCACTCAGGACACACTGGTTGTGGGATGGGACTGTGGTTCCCCACAGCACAAATCCAGAAAGAAATTAGGTAAATGAGAAGTAGTGGCAGTAACAGTGTAAATGATGCTGTAGTAAAACTCTGCATGGCACCAAATACACAGATATGATAACGCTTGAACCACATGGAAGACAAAGGTGTAGACAGGAGGATAATATTAAAATGGATCTTCATGGAATAGGGTTGGGGGGGGGGGCATGCAGTGGATTGATCTTATTACAGGGGCAGGTCATGGGCTCTTGTGAATGTGGTAATGAACCTTTGAGTTCTATAAAGTGCAGGTAACTTTTTCATTAGCTGAGGAAGTATTAACTTTTCAAGAAGGACTGTGTCCCATGGAGTTAATTAGCTTATTGGTGCCTAAACAGTTATGCTGTTTTTCTGAACACTGTGGAGTGGGAAGATGAAGTGTGTGTGGTGTTACAATGCCCTTTTCACCTTGACTTGTAACAGTTAATGAATAAATTGAAAGGAAAGATGCATTAATGTTAAATATTGCAGTAGATAAGAATTGCAAAGGCCAAAACCGATAGAATGGTATCAAATAGTCTGAAGGTCAGTGTTTCGTATTGTGGAGCAGCCAGTGTCCTGATAACACAGGCCTCATTTCTACCAGTATCATTCAGTTGTAGTTATGGCATTGTATAGAAAGTATGAGAAAGCTTCTTCTTGTGGTGGTTGTGAACTTACGTTGTCTGATTTCGTTATATTAACAGGCAATTGTGACACGTTAATGAAATTCTCATATGATCACCGATTGTTGCCAAAATCGAAGAAAGTGCTATGATTGTGAGAGTTTTATGACTTTAAATTAAGAAAGTGGTGCATTTCGGTGCAATAAACATGTCCAGATCAAAATCGCTCATAAGAGGAAAGTATTAAAACATTGTAATAAGATGATTTTGCAAAATATTGGTACATGGTTTTGGAAACATAATTTGACTCGTGGACAGATCAACTGATTTGTTGCATACTGAATTTTTTTGAAACCACCAAGACAAGATTTTCTGTGTAATGAAACTGACATTAAATCATGAACATGTTTTGACTGGTGTTCATACTTGCATGAAGTGTGTTACCACGTGGTTTCTCAAAACAATACGAAACTTGGAGGCTGCTGCAAAATCATAGAAATTGATGATACTAAAATTAGACACCCTGAATGTAACTGTGTAAGGCTAGTCAACAGAAACTGGATGTTTTGTGGGTTAAAACATGGTAGCTGAAATTTGTTTTAGTTCCTTTACCAACTTGAGGTAGTAAGACATTATTACATATTATCAAAGAGTGCATTTTGCCAGTAACTCTTATTAGCGACCGTTGGAAATTGTACAACTGTCTCCATAGCCAGGGGTTCCTACATCTCCTGATGACCCACAAGTATAACTTTGTCTACCCTGATACAGGTGTGTATATGCGAAACATTGAAAGACTGTGTAGGGAAGTACAGTCAACTGCACCTAGAGACAGCAATTGTAAACATCACTTACATGGACACTTGGCTGATTTTATCATTCAGACCACACAATACCTGTTTGTCACATATTTACTGCTTTTTCTCGCCTATATAATGGAACAAGCCCTGAAGAAGAACACACTGATGAAGCTCGTTCACATGACTGTGGTTTATCAATGGATGATTGTGTACATAAATTGTTGTATTATGTTGTTAATGACATATTTTACTCATATTTAACAAAAAACGCATGTGATCCATATCATATTGCATCTTACCGAATCTTATCAACATTCACCTTTGCTACCTTCATCAGTTACATTACTTTAGGTTGCACTTCATTAGGTTTAATAATTTTGTGGCATTTCTTTGTGTCTGCTTTTTACTTTTTGGCGTATAAAGTGCGTCATGTTTCAGTATGAAAACAATTGGAGATGACAAGTCTTTAGTAAACAGGTTATCATCTGTGCATGTGGGGTGATGACTGTTCACAAGACAAGGGCACAGAGTAAGAGACATGCAGTGTTCTCCGTTTGTGTATAAAATCTATCAGACTCTGGTATTATGTGCTTACATGTTTGGCTTTTCTTTGTTGTCAGTATTCTTGAATTCAGACGAATTTTGTGCCCCACCATTTGCTGAAATTGTGTCTTAGTTTAACTGCACAAATTTTTTGCATTAAGTGTAACTACACTTTCCCTTTGTTTCCTGCTAAAAAGGCTGTGAAGTTTTGTAATGTGCTTGAAAAGAATGCTGGAAATTTTTTAGAGGTGAATTGGACTTGAATAAATATGGAAGTACATTATGTGTGCCAGAGAAATAGGAAGCAGTTTTTGAAACTCAGGAGCCAGATAAATGTTTTGGTTGCCAATAAGAGGTGGATCATTATTCTGTGGTGTCTAGCTGTATCGCCCATCTCCATTTGTTTCTGTTGTTGTACTGTTTGTTCTGAACATTAGGGAATTGAGAACATTTTTATATAAAGTAGAAGTTAATTATAGCTGGTCCCAGTGGCTGCGCGGTGTCAGGCGTAGGTCTATGGCCACTCGCCTGCTGAGATCGTGGGTTCGAATCCCACCGGGAGTGTGGATGTCTGTTGTGAGTGTTGTGTGTTGTCAGGTAAAGGTCTCTGTGATGAGCTGATCACCCGTCCAGAGGAGTCCTACCGACTGTGGTGTGTCGTCGTGTCTGATCTAGAAAAACAAACCTCGTGAATGTGGAGGCCAAGGCCTACTAGGGGGCTATCATGCCAGGGGGGGAAAAAAGTTAATTATGATTTACTAATTATGTTGTTAAACTTCTTTGCATGTGGTTCATCTTTTCGTCTGTGCTATAGATGACCAAATAAGATTGTCAGAACCCCAAAAACCAACTCAAAAGTGCTAAGTGTCAAATCTGTGAAACATTTTTCACTGGCTCATCTGGCACCCATGGTATTTGACCCACTGTGCTGTGTGTATTATGCAGGCAAAAAGTAATTTTATGTTATAACTTGGTGCATGGAGTATTTTGTAAATAAACAGGCCAGTTTCACAAGGAGAGTATGTTACATTGAAGGGCAATTTCAGGGAATCCAGACTCTCAAATTATGTGAGCAGGTATTTTGGCCTATGTACAATTAAGTTATTAACTGTATTTTTGTTGAGTATTGACTTCATGCAACGATGATTTGTAAGTCATTGTGATGCGGTTGCGTAATTTCAGGGTCAAAAGTCAAAAGAAAACTCTCTAAAGGGAATTCATTTGCACATAAGAAACAGAGCTCAGGATCGTGTTCGCCCATCGAACCACTGCGCCCAAGAAGAAGATTTAATATAGAGAAGTCTGCTGGTGATTTTTCAGACCTCATCCCTCAGCTGCAGGTTGTAGCAGATCTTGTTAAGAACATACAAGGTAACACAAATGTAAATTACCTCTGTCAGTAGACTTACGTATTAAAGAGTTGGGCATTAAATGACCTTGTATTGTTACTGTTTTTATAAATTCATATGATGTACATTATGGATCATTATTTTCTGAAATGAAGGCCAGTGATTCATTGAGAGAGAAAACTTTCTTGCTGTGGAGAGAGGTATGATACTGAAAACTTTGAAAATTCCAGGAATCTTGTCAATTAGGAAGGGGAATGGATGTTTCAGAAGAGCTTGTTGCACCCTTCTTCAGGGTCAGAGTATATTCACATTTTCTTGAGTCATAGAAGAGACCACAGGGAGTGATCATTAACTTATGACTTGTATGTCAGTGTTAGTAGACTGTTACAGCTGTTACTGTATTACTGTCAGGTGAACACTCATTTGTAATTCATCCATTATTACTTCAGCAGATGTCTGAGTGTCCATTATTGTAAGAAAACAAGTTGTCAACCATCAACCACTTACAATACTGTTGTATCTACCAAAGAAACGACGCTGATCGGACGTATCTCAGATATTGTCTGGTCAGGGCGTGGATCCGACTTCGTTACTTAGACGGAGTGAGGGAGTGTGATGGCTGTGTAGTGTAACTTTCATAGACTTCAGTTGGTGGCCTTTACTAATAATTAGTAGCTACACACAAGAAAGAGGAGAGTAATTAGGCACCACTGCTGCTGCTGGACCCACCAGATGATGTTGGGACGTCTTGTACCAGACACGGCTTGATTGAGAGTCTTGGCATAGCTTCATAAAAGTACAAAATGATTCACCATCAACTGACGGGTCCAACGAATGCTAGTCGCCTTGAGTGCCCAGCCTTGCATTCCAGGCCGCTCTGTGATCGCAGCGAGCACGGGTGTTTGCAGAGTTCTTAGAACTATTCCTGTGTCCGGTCTGACTTGAGCTCTAGAGTTATGTGAGCAGTAATAAACATATGGCAATACACATCAATAAAAATGAGTAGGATAAAACAGTAATACGGTGCATGCTGGCATAACTGTGCGACAATACATTCTTTAATCTAATTCACATGGTTTTATCTCTACTTCTTGTTACATTCTGAATTCATTTATGTTTATGTTTTTTTTGTCAGTGACATGTGGTCATAGAATATTCAATCAAATGAATTCATCACCAACAAATTTTCCGAGTTTTTAAGTAGAAGGGTACTGATAAGCCCTTAGCCTGACCAGGAAGGAAACAAGCTACAGCGACAGAAGATTTTGATTTTCATATATCCTATTTATAATCATAATTGGAAGATTATTATTATTTTTATATATATATAACAAGACTAGCATCAAATGAAATATTCTCACCATCAGACGGAATACATCGGGAAGTAGATTGGGCTGACTTATCAGTACCCCTGTGTATTATTAATCTCCTTTGTCATTTACAGGGGTGCTGATAAGTCCTTAGCCTGACCAGGAAGGAAACAAACTACAGCAACAAGATTTTGATTTTCATATATCCTATTTATAATCATAATTGGAGGAATATTAGTACTTTATATATATAACAAGACTGGCATCAAATGAAATATCCTCACCATAAAACAAAATAAATCGGGAGGTAGGTCGGGCTAAGGACTTATCAGCATCCCTGTATAAATAGCACTCCTACATGTTTTGGCCACTGTTTGTAGCCATCTTCAGGGAGTATCAGTAATTAAGGGCATATACAGTGTTATTGTAAGTACTGATACTCCCAGAAGATGGCTACGAACAGTGGCCACAACATGTGTGAGAGGTTATAGATTCAGGAATTATTGCAATTTGTTGTGATTGATGTGTTATTTGTATGAATTGTGTAGAAGACATACAGTATTAAGAATATTCAACATTACTTGTACCATTATTGATCTCCTTGCATAAAAATAATTTTTGTTCTTGAATTTTGACCAAGTGGTCTGACATATTTACGATCAAATTTTTCTAAAGGGTGGTTACACTGTGAGTATTGGAGACAAAATTCTAGGCCAGGATAAAACTTTTTTACATAAGCTGGTGTTTTTTTAGAGGCAAGATGTATGACAATTTGATAGCCAGGTGAAAACCTTACACGAGTACCTTTGCTGGCTAATTTAATGCAATCAGTTCATTACAATACAGTCATTTTTCACTGTATTTCCAGATCTACAGTGCACTGTACATGCTTCTAACCAATGCTGATGACTTGCTGTGCTCACACCCGCTCATAGTATGGTCTTGATTTTTTTCCCATTCTTAAGGTTTTCATTTGACTTCCCTCATATTTAGGAGTTCTGTAATGCTTGAAGTCTTTATTTACTGACATTTTCCATTTTTCAGTAAGGATATACCAGTGAATAGTAATTAGAACAGTTTTCATACTTTTTCCAACAGATCAGGATGCCAAAAAAATGCACAATATTTCATGTGATGAAATTTGTGAGAAAAGTACTAGAAAAATGGAAGGGACAACCAATTTTACCATGAAGGAAGGAGAAAGAGGTACATCCAATGGAACAGAAGAGGTTTTGGTTGTTGACATACCAAAGAGTGAACAAGAAGTGTGTGTGAATGGTGCAGAGAAGCTGAAAGGGCAGTGTGATGTGATGTGTCTTGCAGAGTTGAATATGCCAAAAGGGAATCAGAATGAGTCCTTCACCGCATTATTTGATGATGATGCAGATGAGTTTATGCTTCAGTGCTCTCAAGAGATAGAAGAAAAGCTAAATAAACATGTACCCGCGGTGTGCATCGGTAATGAAGAGGTGACATTACCAAGTTACAAGAAAAATTACCCAATTTCTGTACAGTCAAAGACTATAAGTCCGGAAATTTGCAATCCAGCCAGAAGTTTAATGTGTAATAGTAACAACATTAATAAACCAAACAGTCCAAAATCAGGAACTAAGTACTATGTGCGGATTAAGTCCGGCGCATCAAAATATAAGGGTGAACACTCTGAGTTTCATTCGTCACTTTGCGGTTCAAGTGCTAGTGTGGCTGTACATAATGGCCAAACTAGCACAGACTCTGCGGTAATCAGTTCGAAGACTCCATACGCCAGTGAGGTTACGTTTGATGACTCTTTTGATGCTGTGATACAAAACTTGTCAGAAGATGATATGATAATGCTCAGTCAGGGTCATGCTGTTGATAAGAAAGATGCAGGAAAGGTAACTGGCACAGAAAGTGATAAACAGTCGGTACAAAAAGTGGAGGACACAACAGAGTTGAATTGTAGAAAAGGGAATGTATTGAAATTAGCCATAGGACAGTCATCTCGTGTCTGTAGGCCATCAGTTAACAACCAGCCAGTTCATCAGATTAACAACAACAGGCAGCTGAAGTATGCGAATCAGGGGACTGCAAGGAATGAAACCCGTGCTTCTAGAATCAATAACGTACAATTTCAATTGAAAGTCCCCTCTGGGATATATAACAATCAGAATTTATCAGCCCGGCCAGGCATGGTGGCACCCGTTCAGTTAAACAAGCCATGTTTTAACAAAGATGTACCACTTGTAAATAATAAAGTGCCTATTGCATGGCAAGGACACGGTGCTGGTGCAATCAAGAATGGTGACGTCACTTCTCAGGGTTCCTCTACTACCATTAATTCACCTGCACGTAAGTATTACGTACGAATAAAATCCAGAAATGTGAAATACACAGACGAAAACTGCGCTTCTGGTGTTAAAGTAAATTGTGTAAGTGGTAGTGTGCAAAAACGTTGTGGTCGTCCACATGTATATAGTAGAGATACAGAGGATTGGGGGCACTGTAGACACACAGTAAGGCGCCCCTGCAGCATTTTGGACACACTTTAACTTGTAAGTGTACATGTTTTATAGGAATACTATATTTTTTAACATAATTGTTGTAGCCATTAACATAAGAACAACTTTAACTTGAAATATTTAATTTTTCAAACTTGATTAGAAAAGGGATGTTGGGCTACTTTGATAACATTTGCTACTGAAAGGATTTGTGATAATTTTTATGCGTATATTCAAGGAGTAATACCGTATATTCTCGACTCTAATCCGCACCCTTTTTACAGTTTCAGAGGGCTGAAAAATCAAATGCGGATTAGAATCGTGTGCGGATTAGATTCGCGGTCGAGAGCCGGATTTTTGAAAAATGATAGAACTGCTGTACGTTCCGTAAGAACAATACAATAATTTATTATTTTATTTATTATTTATAATATTATATAGGAACAGGAAACATGCCTAACCCTTCAGGAACATGATGATGTTGATTATATTATATAATATATTATATAATATTTATAATTTATTATTCATCAGACTCGCCGTCATTTCTCATAACTGAATCGCTATCCATCCTCCGGTCACTACTTCACACACGGCGCATTAGTTGGATAATGGTTAAAGCATTGGTAACATCCATTATTATTCAATCAGTCTGCCTTGTAGGCAAGGGGCGGTTGAAGGAAAGGTGCGGATTAGAACCGCGAACAAACACTTTTTTTTATTTAAGAAATCGGCAAAAACTAGTGCGGATTAGATTCGAGAATATACGGTATATGACATTTTGCTATTAATGCATAATTGTTTATGTAAACCACAAAATGTGGTAGGAAAAAAAGAATCACATTGACTTCTTAACATGGATGACCACACTTGAATCAGGGGATGTACAGTTGGACATACATACATACATATACATGCTTAGGTTTGGGGTTTTCTATGGAGGAACAGTGTTGCAAACATTGTGGAATAAACATTTCCATAAATGAGTGATGTGAAAAATGTTTCAGAAAAGGTCTGAGAAGAACAGATCGGTTTTGATCTAGTGCTAAGTTTGTGTTGCTGGAGATATAACATTGTTTCTCTATGCAGAAATACAAAGGGGATGATTATTGAATTAATGTAATTGGAAATGGGTTTATGTTTTTTTTTAATGTCTTTCAGTACTTGTAGAAACAGCAAATTTCATGAAGTTGTCATCCACTTTAGATTGTTACGAAAGGTCTGTGCAGCTGTTCAATTTGTCATTCTTTTGTTCAACCATGCAAGGTTGAATGAATATACCGGTGACATGTAGCGTGCCCAAATCTTTGGTCAAAATTATGAAACATGGTTTTTAATATATTTGTTTGTGTACCACTATTTCTGTTATTGTCAGATGCTGATCAGAATGCACCTAGGTATTGACTGCATTAATTTTTTCAGCAGCAATGTGGATGGTTGGCTGGAATGATTCCCACAGTTCTTGTTCGCTTCAAAATATCCGTACCACTTAGAAGCTGTTGACTGGCATCGTGCCTTGTCACTACGTGCTGCTTCTAACAAACCATTAGTTTCTTAGTGGTTTTCCCATTTTTTGACAAAATTTTATGCCGACGGGCTGCTTCATTAAAGTCGCTAAGAGAAGGTCACTGAGGGATATTGTCTTTAAACAAAGTAATTTTCTTAATGGAGGCCATCCCATTGTGTGACATAATAGAAGTATATATAAATATACGAAATAAAAGTTATAGTTACTCACTGTTGTGGAATATTGTTGTGTATAGACGTAAATAAATATTTATATATACTTCAAGTAATTTTCATTATGCACAACAGAAGAAATTAACACCGAATGGAGAACAGCAACTGGATCCAGTCAGTCTACGAAACCACGTCCAATCATCTCATGTGACTGTTACATGATTTTAAAGTGGGGTTGCGTGCACGGTTGGAGAAAATTCTGAGCAAACCACGTATTCTCTGTTATGGAATAATTTGTGATCTTACATGTGAGAAGTAGTTCAGGATGCCAGCCAGTAACAGCTGTGTTATACGTTTCAGCCACTGCTGTGCCAAAATCTTCGCCACACAAGTGCACGCCAGAGGAGATACAGCAGAAACGACTAGACGCAAAGAAGAAACTAGAAAAGAAAAGACTGACAGTGTTGTGTGAAAATGATAAGCAATATCATCATTCCAAGGGCCCATTGAACAGATAGAATGTCATAATAAAAATAATTGTAATAATATTTATTTGAGTTAATTTATTACGGTGTTTGAGGCTATCTTCTGATTAACACCTGTTTGTCACGGTGGTAGCCCATCACCATTGGATACTTACAATACATATGTCCACTTCTTTTGTCTTATTAAACCATTTATACTTGACTGAATTTTATACACCAACTAATGCACTTCTATATACAATAAAATATTAGTCTAAAACATTCATATTAAAACACTTAAAAACGCTCCAACATGTTTCGATCATCATTCAGATCATCTTCAGGGAGCTCTTATGTTTCTTGTTAAAGTCACTGATTTTAAAATTTTGTTAAAAATGTAAAAAGTTAGTGTGGTGATGCAGCAGCATAACATATGGTGTGTGTGCGTGTGCTCTGTTTGGAGAGGTATGCCGGCATACCTCTCCAAACAGAGCACATGTACACACACCATATGTTATGCTGCCGCATCACCACACTAACTTTTTGCATTTCTAACAAATTTTAAAATCGGTAACTTTAACAAGGAACATACGAACTCCCTGTAGATGATCTGAATGATGATCGAAACATGTTGGAGCGTTTTTAAGTGTTTTAATATGAACATTTTAGACTAATATTCTATTGTATATACAAGTGCATTAGTTGGTGTATAAAATTCAGTGAATTAAAATGCATGGTGAAACAGGGAAATTCATTTATATTTGACTTTCTCTAAATATTTGCTTAAATTTCTTATCTGATCTTTATTGGTCCAGCTTAATATTTTTGTGTAGGCTATCCTTTTTTATGTTTGAACTTTTGTCATTTAAAAATGTACAAGCAATCCAATAATGTGCTTGAACGTCCCCTTTACCTCAACCAAAAGGGCATATTCCTCTGTCTGTGTTGCTTCTAATACCTTTCAACTTCCACATCCCTGCTGGCAACTACACTATTCTTTCCTAGAAGTACATTCTACAGATGATCTTTTACCCCAACAGAAGTAAATTCCTGGATGTAGTGTTAATGAGCTTTTCTGTAATGGCTTTTTTGCTAAAATATTTCGTCTTTCAATATCATTACATATATATTTCACTGTCTCTGTTATTTCTTTCAAATTGGGCGCTGGTTGCCTCCTCTACTCAACTGCTAATTCATTATTATACAGTTCCTTTTCACACCCCATAGTCATACTTTTCAGACATTTGTAACATGATTTTGAAAGATCTTCACTCTGTGGTTACCAGGTGCCCTCTGATTTCCCATCCCCTTCTAAATTGAGCCTGTTAATGCAGTTTTCCAATCTTATGGAAAGTATTTTTTATTTCTCATCATACTAAACAATTTTGTCAGAATTTCACTTCCTTCAGCTGTAGTAACCGATATCTTCTATGCCTGTCAGTGTACCATCACATCCTCTTGCTTTGTGATTTATCACACTCTAGTTTGTTCACCTCTTGTATTGTAAAATCATCTTCCCATTCATCTGTGTAATTCAGATCTCAAATCTGAACCTCATTTATTAATATCCCCTTTGTCTTCTTTTGCAAACCGCGTACAAAAATATCTTAACTGTCGGGATTCAAAGTCTCGTTATTTAAATGTGTCTTCAAAATGTTTATCACTTTCATCCAAGCTTTTTGTACGTCTTATTGTTTAATCAAGTAATTCATCTGTTCTGATTTCTTTTCCTGCCATCCTTGTTTCTTTTCTTCTAAAAGTTTTACATATTCCTTCTTAACTCTACATTATCTACTGCAACTTTCTTCTCATCATATCTCTTCTTATAATCTTTTAGTGCTGTTTTAACTTCTCTCTTCTTTCCTTTTCATTGCTTGTCATACCAATGATCCCATTGTTTAAACATTTTAGTATTAATTTCCATTTCCCCCCCTTGCTGTCCTAATCATGCCATATAACATTTCTACTTTTCTTCTACTCTACCATTACTTCCAAAAATTCTTGAACCCCGAAGATGGGACCGATATGTTGTCCCAAAACATCAGCAAGAAATTACCACTACTCACTGCATAATGACCCAGAAGAGTGCAGTTCTTTTCTCTTCTAAACTGTTCGTTTCACAAAAATCCATCAACTTCTTTCCTTCTGCTTTGCATCTTGTCCTTAACTGATTTGCTTACTGGTAAAATTATAGCTTTCAGCATTTCAGTTTCCCTAAACATAAAACAGCTGCAGCAGCTTTACTGGTCCCTCTTCTAGCCTAGTCTGTGATTGAAATCGTGGCTTTTGAATATTTGTCTCTTAATGTACTTGCCTCCTCTTTCAAATACCATTTGAAATTCACATTGAATGATTTTGAATTCAGATAATATGTGTATGTGTATCAGTAGGAAGTATTCGTGATTCCAAACTTTCGCCGTGTTCTGAATGTTGTATGCTTTCTTCTGGGTAATTCTCCAGTGTCTGAATTTTATATGCCGACATTTTGGAACACTCTATCTGTTCCATCTTCATAGGCAGGTAGATGTGTAGAATGAACTAGGATGGGGACATGTTTGGGGTATTACACGGGAAGAGGTTTGGCTCAGAAATGGCCCCTACCCTGTCACCCTCCTTCCAAATGGCTCACGCCATTTCTGAGCCAAACCTTTTCCCGTATAATACTCCAAACACGTCCTCATCCTAGTTCATTCTAGACACACCTACCTGCCTATGAAGATGGAACAGACAAAGTGTTCCGAAACGTCGGCATATAAAATTCAGACGCTGGGGAATTACCCAGAAGAAAGTATATAACAGTAGAAAGTAGGTAATTAAATCCCATTTTGACAGTTCACAGTGTTGTCTGTATTTTGGTAGTAACAGTGGGCTTGGGGTATGATACAGAGTCAGGTGTTGGTGTTTGACTCCCAACACAGTGATTATTATTTTGTGACGAATGTCACATCAACAGATATTTTACCTGTTTGAATATTTCATGTAATAATTGTCAAAATGCTGAGGTTAAATGTCCAGAATTTTATTGCATGGTGTTGAAGTTACTTGTTATTGTAAACCTTGTACATCTCACATATCAAAAGTTTGTGTCATACTTGGATGCTAAGCAGAAAATATTGTCATCTTTTAGGGACTTAAATCTTTAAAGTGTGAAATTTTAAATTGATTTTGCTGGAATTACTTCTGATTACATGTTGCTGTCAAATATCTAAGTAATGCTCATATTTGGCTTTCACTGCCATCATGTTTTACCTTCCACATTCTAACCTGAACTAAGTATATGGGCAGTAGTGCTGCCAATTGTGTGGTGTTGTTGCAAGATGCTGTTTGTATGCATCTAGTGCTTCATCACGCAGCCATATGTTATTTGAAATAGAAAGATCTCATGTGGAGTCAGACCCAAGTGAAAGGTATCTGTACAGAAGTGTTCTGAAAGAAAATGATTTACGCTTGCTGTGTGGGAAGAATTTTTTTGTTCTGGAGGAACAGGAGTGTCCCAGGCCCCCTGTCTTTGATTCTTCTCAGTCATTTAGGTTAGGCAAGGTGTGCTTCACTATGCAGTAATGGCTTGTCACATTTTTTGTGAATGATTGTCATGTGAACTGTTCTCAAAATGAAATATTTCACCACTTTATTTCTCCAAAATACTTGGGCTTTTTGTTATCATGGGAGCATGTCATCAGCAAAGACTTGATTAGCTGCTTGTCTGTTGATCGAGGCTCATACTGATAAGTGTGTCTTCCTGCATGACAGTGTCATGTACTGTGTGTGTATTTCCGTACACACACAAGCATTCCATAGGATCATTACATTCTTCTTTCTTCATCGGGTTCTTTCAGATCGTCAAGTGTCCATTGAGAAGTGAAGCTGTTTTCTGTATGTAGGCAGACCTGAAATTTCTCCACTGTATGTTAAGCAAGCGTCCTTCCAGGTTTTGGTCTTCATATTATCAGTTCTTCCCATCCATTAATTTCTGTGGTCATTTTTCTGTCCATATTTTTCTTCTTGAGAGATGTTATGTTCATCTTGAATGCAGAAAACCATAAGAAAACTTTGGCAAATGACGGAATAATGTCCTGATATTTTGTTTCAAAAGTTTGTGAGACTGATCGGTGGGTGTGCATTATGAGTATGTGCATGGGGTTAATACATAGTCACATTGTGTGAAGCTGGAGATGGTAAAGATCTCCAAAATGTTGGTGATACAACCCACAGTCACGCCACTGCATTGCCCAAAAGAAGTATCCGTATTAGCCTATACTTACTGGTTTGTTTTTGTGTAGTGCCTTACAGTATGGTCTGTGATGACCTTTCTGGGCACTGTCGACCTGTACGAGGGCATGGGATCCTCTTAAGTGGGTGGTACCCTTAGGGTTATCTTTAGAATGGTGGCTGGCAGTGGGGCATGTGGTTTAATGTGGGCCTGAAACCATGGGGAGGGGCCAGATTTTCAATTACCAGAGTGTTATCTTTGGTAGTGGGGAAGGTTTTAGGTCTGGGAGCAGAACCGTTTGAACAAGAGTCAAATGTCTGTCAGACCAACTGGTCCCCTAATGTTTACTGATTGTACAGTTTACTTCCTGGTAAGATACTGGTATTGAAAGACTTTCAAAGTACAAAAGTTTAAAATGTATTCGGTCTTCGCATTTTTGTAACATTGACCATTTTATTTCACAGTGTTTGTATGGTGTGTCCTTATAACATTTTAGAAGGAGAGTGATATACACAATGTGATAATTAGAAATTGGAAGCAGTTGAATAGCGTGAAGCAAAGTTTTAGTAAGTCTGTGTCACGCAGCAGTGTTGAAACATACTGTATATAGTATCTTTGATACTGAAATGATACACTGACTGGCTACGTTGTAACTGGCACGATAAATTTTGTCAGATGTGGTGTGTGTGTGTGTGTGTGTGTGTGTGTGTGTGTGTGTGTGTGTGTGTGTGTGTGTGTGTATGTACTATAGTGACGTACCTTGTCAGCGTCAGAGTGCTCAGTCTTGGAATAGAAGCTGAAGGAAATGTCCCTTAGTAGAGTAGAATGAAACATCATTGTTACGTAGGAGAAGAAAAACCAACGGATGACACAAGTAAAGATGTTTATTCACTTTTAGCTCAACATGTTTCAGACATCACTATGCCCATCGTCAGGAGACAGACTGAATAAAGCCGCGTCTGGTGTTAGCCTGGATGTGCTGGCTGCGGTAGTGTGTAGACGGGACACGAGCTGAGTGCATAATGATGCCCGAAACATGTTGAGCTAAAAGTGAATAAACATCTTTACTTGTGTCATCCGTCGGTTCTTTCTTCTCCTACGTTAATGATGCACGGTCACATGAACCTGAAGATCATTGTTACATTTGTAAAATATTTGTGTCCCAGATATTTCCGTATACTCTGTTTCTGGTTATAAACAACTAGAAAGTAGGGGCCGGATATTTTGTCCCAGTATTTTGTGTTCTGAGTACACTTGTTAATACATTTTTTTTTTTGCAGTGAGAATACAATCACTTTAAATATAAAGTGATAGAAATTGTACAGTAAGTTTTGTAATGTATGTACAGTGATTAAATTCTCATTAGATTTGCTCATTATAGTGCATATTCACAGTATGTGTTCTTGGACTGTATATGGGTATACAAGAAGTGTTGCTGTAAGTTATTTCATTTCCATTCTTTAAAAGTCTGCAGCAAGTTGGAAATTTGTATTTCTGCCTTACAAATCTTTGGCCGCTATTCCATACATGTACATTTTCTCTCCAACTGCTGCTTAGTACCAAACGTTGTCAACATTTATGCTAAAATTTTAAGTTTCTTTCTTTCTTTCTTTCTTTCTTTTTTTCTTAATTTCTTTCTTTTCTTTCTTTTCTTTCTTTTCTTTCTTTCTTTCTTTCTTTGAAATTAGAATCAATGTGGTGAATATTATAAGATATTTATTCTACTGTGTCAAGTAGTTCTTGAAACTTCATGAAAACTTTAGTAAATTTTCTTTCTTTGAAGCGATACTGATCTGCATTTTTGCTAGTAAGAGTTTTGTTGCTGTGAGGAATGACATGTGTGTGACTTTTTTTTTTTCTGTTTTCACTCTTTAAAGTAAAGGGCACTGTTCTTGCGTAAGTTACGAAGTGAACTGGGAGACAAAAGAACATATTTCATGTTAAATGTCACATAATGTTACAATGTGATAATATATTTTTGTTATGTTACATTAATTGCTTACAGTTTGTGAAGCCTTGTGTATTTCCAAAACCTTTATGTCTCTTAATCCTTTTTCCCATCAGAATGTGATACTTTTAATCATTCCTATATACCAACATATGGACTTAACAGAATTAAATCTCATACATAAGCTTGTAGGTCCTGTCAACATTGATAATATATGGAGAATATGAAACAACATGGAGATAGACAAATTAATAGAAGGTGCAGATATAGTGAGATTCATTAAGGCACAAAGAATCAAATGGCTGGGCCATATACAAAGAATGGATCAAGCAAGACCAACTGGGAAGCTATTAGATTGGAAACCTATGGGAACTAGGCCAGTAGGAAGACCAAGACAACGATGGCAAGAGGATGTCGTGGAAGAATTAAAAAAGCTGAAGATAAAAAACTGGAAGGAAATAGCTAAGGACAGAAGAACTTGGAGAGACCTGGCTGAGAAGGTGAAAACCCACAAAGGGTTGTAGTGCTAAATGATGAATAACTTAAGCTTGTACCCTCCTACATGTTACTTCAGGGAGATTTAAGTACAAAGGAGTGAATGCACCAATACATTAATCTCCTGTGTACAATTTTTAGGATGCAGATGGGAGGATGATACTAAGATGGATCTTCAGGAAGTGGGAGGGGGTTGTGAGGACTGGATGGAGTTGGCTCAGGATAGGGACAGGTGGCGAGCACTTTGGGTTCCAAAAATGCGGGGAATTTCTTGACTAGCTGCAGAACCAGTTAGCTTCTCAAGAAGGACTGTGCTCCATGGAGTAAGTAAGTAAGTAAGTACAATTTTTAGGTGTTAAAATTATGAAATATAAACAGCAGCCGTAAAATGCAACGTGGACAGTATTGTTAGATCCTTGTGTGTTCATAGTTAAAAATTCAATATTTGTATTATACGTGCTGTTGTACGCATCCAAGCATTAATCAGAAAAGTAAAGTGGCTGAGTATTTCCAAATTTATGGCAATCTTGATATTGTGTGAGGCACATTTATATATTTTTAATTTTATTTGGC
>JGI20166J26741_10016671_pt1 | contig 17645 bp, 14 predicted proteins | sample TergutCu122P5_FD_26741 | JGI IMG/M metagenome (IMG submission 26741)
GGAAAACACTTTGGTAAAATGGTCTCCACATTTCTCTTTTCTCACAGACAGTCCATCTGCAAAGCCTTGTTGACGAGTGGCATTTTCAAAAACATGTAAGTCATCATTTTCTTCAGATACCTTAACTAACTTTCCCTTAGAAATACTTTCCTCCTGTTGTAATTTGTGACTAGAAGTTTGTTGTACATTTTCCTGTTTCTTGCTAATGTAATGTGATGATTTTGGAAAAAGGGATGGACCAACTCCAAATGTAACTGTCTTTTCTTTCTTTAGTAGGTCCTTCCTTTTACTTACACTACCTGAATGACTTCCTAAATGTTTTTCAAATTTTGTGTCTATCACACTTCCTACTTTAGTCCCTCCATCACCTGTTCTTGCACCAACATTTGCAGGTGTCCCTGAACTTGTAACTTGTCTTGAATCATGAAACTTAACACCACTGACTTCTTGCATACCAAGTCCAGTAACTGTTTTCCTACAAGTCACCTTGGTAGAACGTAACGTACTGCTTCTAAGCTGTTCACCAATGTTCCCTGCTTTCCCACCACCTGATTTATTTGTTACTGTCCTAGGAGACGAAGACATAGTGTGCGCTCCAATAATATTAACTTGGCCATCTTTGACCTTTCCTTCAGTAATCAAATTTTTGTTATCTGTTTCTTTGTTAACTGAGGAAGCAGGCACTGGATTGACAGTGGTGCCCTTGACAGCTAGACCTTCTTCTACTGGCGAAATAAGCAGCCCACTATGGTCTCCAAGCCCTGAGAAACTGTGAGATGTTTCACGCACCAGTTGTACAGCCTCCTTTAAGATTTCCTCCACACTCTTATCAGCTGCACTGTCATCTGAAACAAACAAACCAAAATGTACATAATTTTCCTTAAGTTTTGTACACATGAATATAATATTCCACCCATTAATTTCTGGAACTGAGATTGCATAGTTGGTACAGTGACTAGGCTACCAGCTGGACAGGGCACAGTCCAAATCCCAGTGCAGGACAGAGCTTTTTCTTTTCTCCAGAATGTCTAGATCAGCCTGGGGGCCACCCAGCCTCCAACTCAATGGCTATCGGGGGTTCTTTCCCTGGGGGTAAACGTGGCCGGCGTGTGCGGCTGACCACTCACCACCACCTAGTGCCGAGGTTAATTATGAGTGAAGTTACAACTCCACTCCCCCCCATATGCCTTCAGAGTGTGGACAGGGATAACTATATCTTTTATCCATTCTCTTCATGTACACACTGACTGTCAATTTAGAACAAAACTGTTGACAGTTATTATTTAGATTAATTGAATAAAAAATATGCTCAAGCACACAACACTTTACTAGGTATAACATCATGTTATTTGACTCACTACAGGCTAGACAGTCAAGGGATCGAATCCCAGTGGGCTAAGATTTTCCACCCCCTGTCCATATCAGCCCTCGGGCCCATCTAGCCTCCTTTACGTTGAGTACCGAGTCTCCTTCCTGGGTGTAATGCAGCTGGGGAATGGTGCTGACCATCCACACCCATCTAGCACCAAGGGTAAAGAAAGAGTAGTGTTATACCTCTACTTCCCCCCTGGGCTTTCATTGCCTGTTCTAGGGTGAGCTTTACCTTTCCCTTTAACATCACATTATTATCTGCTTTGCTGCGTAGCAATCACAATACTGATGGCACCTCTTTCCTTGTTTGAATTTTGGTAGCCACCATGTTATATGTATTGTGAAATGCATAATGAAAACAAAGTGTCAGCAGGTCACTGATTATTTGCTTAACCTTTAAAGTACGAATGTTAGATATATCTAACGCAGCCAGCACTCCCCAGTGGCTGAATGTAAGATATATCTAACGCAGTGCATGCACGACATTTTTCAGCGCTGACGATGTCTGCTTTAGTTGGAAACCCAAGCAAACACATTGGGGATGGGGGGGGCACCTGATGGCCTGGCATTCTGGAGGAGCAATTACGTCATTTATGGCGGTCCTGCTTTCGAGATTATTTATGTCCCGACTTGACCTTTGGGTATCAGCTGATGGAATTGTCAGGCAAACTAAAGCTGACCATTGTACTCATGGTGAAACATAGAATCTCTATCACTGAGAGCTTTAGTTAGTCTTCTTGCATCTTTCCTTGAAGTGCAGCGTGTCCGATAGTTTTTCAGTGGCGGACTGGCATGTATATTGTTAGTGACAGTGGTGGATTGGTTGTACACCACAATCCAATAATTTTTTGTAAAATATTTATTTAGCTTTAGGTGTTAGTTTTCACAGTCGTGTTAGACGTTACTTTATTGATAGCAAATGTTTAAGTATTTCGTAACTTAAGTGGAAGACTGTAAGGTACTACTCCTTACTAGTTGGTATTTTTCCTTCAGTGCTTACTGACAGAATTTCATCTGCATTGCTTTACGTGTGACAGATAATTACTTTATTTACCAAATTTAGATTAGTGGTGAATTACCAGCAACTTTCGTGCATTTTATTTAGTTTTGATCATTGAAATGGAACCTCAAAAGCAAGGTAAATATTCAAAACTGCTCGAACCAGAAGAAATAGAGGAAATTCTGATGGATGAGGACTCTGATGAGGAATTAGAAGAGATAGATGAACGTATGCAATCCTCCTCATCCTCAGAAGATGAAGACAATACCGAGAAAACAGAACTTATGTTTCGAACTAGAAGAGCCAAGGATTCATCAAATGTCTTTGACTTCACTTGACCTCCTAGTGGCGTCAATCGTTCAGTGGCCCCTGATATCAATGCAGAATCCTCTCCATTGTCAATCTTCATGCTCTTCTGCAGGCAGATTTTTCAACTTTTACTAGAAGAGACAAATCGCTACTTCCACCAAAAACACAGCAAGCACTTCAGCACAATCACCTGACATTACGATCGGAGAAATATACACATTTTTCGCAATTATAATTCAAATGGGACATTACCAGTGTGGCAGCCGCAAAGATTACTGGTCCAGAGAGGAGCAGTACTGTACTCCATTTTATTCAAATGTGATGGCGCGCAACCATTTTTTCCACATTCTATGATTCCTCCATTTTGAAGACAATGACAACCCTCCAAGCCATGATGACCCAGACTACGAGAGACTTTGGAAAATAAGAAAGATTTTTGACACTCTGAGCAACAAATTCTGTGAAATGTACAATCCAACTGAACACCTTGTTGTGGATGAAATCATCGTGTTGTATAAAGGAAAGGTGATTTTTCGGCAGTATATTCCAAAGAAACATAAAAGATTTGGCATCAAACATTCACAGTACTGGCCTTCCAAAGGAAAACAGAGACGGTGTCACGTGTGTTCGCTGAAAAAACAGACACGGAGCACGCTGTACTTCTGCAACAAACGTGATGTCGGTCTGTGCATAGTGAACTGCTTTGAGAAGTGGCACGCACGTGTGAACCTGTGAGTTGCTAGACACAGCAGCATTGACTGTCGGTGCACAAAGTAACTCGTATCGTTGTACAGCCGGGACAGAAAACATTTACTCCGTAAATAAGTGTTGTGGATTCATAAAATGTAACATCACACATGCCAGCAGTGTAAAGTATGGGGTAAGCGCATTAAAAATTCACAGAAATATCATAAAATATATTACACAAAATAATTTTTTAATTTATGCGAATGTTTTTTGAGTACATTTCAGTGCTAAACACTGATACTTCAGCTACATATGTAGAATTTTATTCTCTTTTAAACTGTTTTTATTTCAAAATTTTACGTTATATACAGCAGAAAATATATCTGTTTTTGTGGAGGCCTGCAATTTCAATATTTAAATGCCCAAAAAATTCCAGCCTCCAGGGGACTGCTGGCTTTTAAAAGTCAGTACTTTAAAGGTTAATAAACTTCCATATTTCCTGCCTCATAAGGCATTACAAGTGATAAAAAGAACCCTACAATAAGCAAGGTATTTTTACATACTTAACAGCCTACTTACATGTAAAAATACATAATCAGCGTTAAGATGCAACATGATTTTAGTTACCCTTTCTGGGGAAGGGGTGGGACCCATCTTATGAGACAGAACATTTGGTATTTATCACAAATTCAGTGATGTCCTGTTACTCATATTTGTGACTGGAATCAATCCATGCAACTGGGAAAGACAACAGATAGGTCATGAGGTAATACAACATGTTTCCAACATAATCAGTTTCTCTGGAGATTTAACAAAGTTTTTGCATCTCCGTTTGGGTAATATTTAGCATGCAAAAACATCCCTCATCTACTGTCCTCCAAAATGCTGGTACCTATATACAAAACTATATAGCATCACATCCCAGATGACAATAATTGTTATAGTTGCTGCCATGAGAATCTCAAATGTCATATTCATTACTTTGTTCATAACAGCAAATAAAGTACTTTCAAAGAAAATGTACACGTCTGAGGCCTTGTATAACTAGTTGGAACATGCTACTTTTCAAGAACTGTAAGCTTCATGCCCAAGTTCCCAGCTGGAAGACCAAACCTTGTCATCTGTTACAGCTATCATTAATATCTAGAGGCTCTGCCTCCATCCACAAACTGAAAATGTGTCATGGAGATAAAGAACAATTTAGCATGGATACTGTTGAATACACCTGAAACTACTAATATTTCTGAGAGTTTAACTTTGCATGTTAAACAATCTGTTCTCCACTGATACCATATATCATAAACAATTAATCAGTGTGATATAAACCACTCCAGAAATACATTTATGGTGGGAGATTCTAAACATATTAATACAAGCCACAACTGCTTCCTCCATTTTTCATATCATCCTAACACTGCACCCAATGTAGCAAAATTATGCAAGTAAAAAAGTACACATACTAAACACACAAACATTAAATCAACAAATGCTCACCTGCACTGCCAGCCAGTTGGCTAAGTTGTTCCATTATGCTACCAATCTCCTCATCAGTAACATCATCACCTGGAAATTCTAAATCTATTCCAGGGCTGTCCACTTCTGAGATACTGCTGCTTAGTTCCTGTCAGAGTAAACACAAGAATATAAAAAGCAGTAGGCACATCTTTAAAATCCACTGACAAAATGCATTATTTTAGTTAGAATTAATTGTAACAAAAAAATAAACTACGCAATAGGTTCAAGAGTGTGGAGGTGTGCTGTTAGTTTTGTAGGTTTAAACAGGTAAGGTAATGGTCATCCCGCAACAGGCCAAGGTGGCCCAAGGGGTTCCGGGTAGGTTAAAATCCAGGATTTTCTTGACATTCAGCACTACAAGGGTGGTAGGTCGTCAGCCATATGCACCAGCCACCTCTACCCCAGGAAAAATCCCTGGTACTAATTTTCAAGGGCTGAGTCGACCCCAGGGCACATGGTTCCGTCGGGTGGAGCCATGGAAAAAATCCCCAGTGACACAATTGGGAATCGATCCTGGGACTGTCCGACTAGCAGTGCAGTGCCGTAAACACTATGCTACACCAGGCCCCAGGTTTAAATACTTTATGTTAATTATATCAACCATAATAGAAACCCTATTTAAGAGACAGACATATGTGGTCACAATTTGCAAAAATGAAGAACAACATGGCTCCAATCACAAAAACATTTAATTCTGTAAAAACAAAAGCTGTTAGATAGTGCTGAAAGAATAAAATGTATTAGACACCAAAACTTCTTCCTAACATTTGGACCAAAACCTGAACAGCGTTTACATAGACAATCCAGAGGCCTATAGGTGTTATGTACTGCCATAATCCTGTGACCAGAAAAATAAGCACAAGATTTCTTACAGAAGGCCATTACTTCAAATGGAAGGAAACCGTCACTTGCATCAGCAGCATGAAAAATAATGTGTATTAAACATGTTGTTCATGTACTATACTGCATGAAGGAAGGGGAGAAGGTCGCTACTCTTCTGGGATGTTATGATGCATTGATGGGTAATTAGTTACCAATATTTTGTGATAGCCTACTGGTCCCATCTGCGAGGATCAAACAGGCCAAGAAGAACAACCCTCGGAGATTAGATCAACATACTACCCCAAAATGTAAGTAACTAACTACCAATCAACATTGTATAACCTCCCAGAAGGATGAAGACCTCATTTACACAGCAGCAGGGCACCCCCCCAACCCCCAAATCATAAATGGAAGAATTTACAACATGAACACTGTACACCCTATATATCATGTTGTATGAATGGAAGAATTTATAATGACTGCATTGACAAGTCAGTGACAATACAACAGATACTTCGCATGCAGATGGTAGGTACAATCACACTTCTTTTGTAGGGAATTAACATTTTCATCACTCTTAACTACCTTGCATAATTTCTCCTTCTCAAGAAATTCTGCCATTGACGATGATATGTCTGGGGATGCAATAACAGGTACTTCTGCGACGTTCACATTCCGAACGGTTGGTGGAATGGTTGCAGAACCTCCCTCCATCTGAGGACTATCACCAGAGGCTTCACTGACGGAAGTTCTATTACTGGCAACTTCTGTATGAATTTCTGCCTGAGGTCTTTCCTTCACCCACCAAAACTTACGGGGTACTGGGTGTTCTTCATTCAAATTCGCTTCCTGCACTGAGCTTGAATTGGTGTCTGGAGACTCACCAGTTGACAGCGGCTTTAAAGGCAAAAAAAAAACATGCGTTTTAACCCTGCAGTAATCACACAAAACAGCCAGTCGAAAGTCGCGAAGCCTCTTTGTTATTATTTCACTGTTAACTGAAATACAAACCGGTACTCGTGGGTGTACTAACCTCTTTCATAAATTCCTCGAACTGCAAATCCAGATTCGCCATTACGATCTAATCCTACAATACTTGAACATTATTAGCAAATCCCAGTACTGTTTTATAAATACAAATTGGAACTCTCTCCTTATACTGGGAAGTCTTGAAACGTTTAAAATTCAAAACTTGCTATTTACAAACAAGGATTTCGAAGAGTAGTCTCCTATAACCTGATTCGTAAAACGCACAGAAGATGGCGGGATATGGTACTACAAGTTAAAAGTTTTTACTTCTCCTGAAGCGCCAGATTTGAGGTCGGCAACCAATACGAAGGCCTACGGGATCTGATCCCAAAGTCTTTTTGGACTCACGAGAATTCTACTAAATACGCCATGCTGAAGCCTGCCACGAACATCGCTCGAGCCTACCAACTGCCTATCACGAGGGTTCGCGCCAACTCCACGGAGTAGAGCACAGGTCATCTACTAGATGATCTGTGATGTAGTATAGGAGTGTAGTCCTGCTTGAGAAGCCATCAGGCGTACTAGAAACAAGTATCAAATTCAGTTATGTTCGTAGTTTGTGCACATTGCGGTCTTCTTACAAGTTGGACGGAGGGTTTAGGAAACCGTAATCGTGTGGTGACGGCTATTGGATGGACGACCTTGGAGTCGTGGTTCCATTCTTGGCAGGGAAAAGAAAGCCTTCTCCAAAGCGTCCGACTAGTCATTTTCAATGGGCAATATGTCCACTTTCCCCGCGGGTACAGCAGCCGGGGCGTGAAACTGACATTCCCATGTAATAGCCGAGATTAAAAAGGCGTTAAGTTATACCACCACTCCCCCGTACGCTTTCATGAGGTGCACGGGGGACAACTTTAATGGTGTTTCAATTCACAGTTCTATTAGGTAGACCTTGAAACTCCTGGGTCATTTTGAGGGGGGGGGCATTAAGGACGTCCCCTGTATTCTCACCTTACTCTATGCTGAAGAAACAATGAGTGTTGACCAAATTTGGTTGACTCTCTAGGAAGAATAGTGGCAGGCGGTTTTGAATGCTGCTGTCGAGCTAAGAATGGGTATTTAAATCTAGTATTAGAACAGATGAATTTTCTGTGATTTGGCCAAAGCTTCTATGTATGTAGATCAAAAAATTTTGCCAACTATACTGCACTGTTATAACATTCAACAAACAGGCACTAGTCCAGATCCTACCTAACAAATAGGGAACAGAAAGTTAAAATAATGTAATGAAACTTGGGATTTTTTCCTTAAACTGAGGAATAATAAAACTAAGAGTAATCCCTAGCCTCAATTCTAGTATCCTTACTTTTCATGAAGTACATAAATGACCTTCCTCCAAAACAAATACTGTATCACAATACATAACATTTGCTGATGACACTTCTGTCATAATTTATAGCAATTTTGAATACATCTGTTCAATGTCAAAACACACAGTAAATGGCTTACTGCCATTAAGTTGGTCCTGTATCTAGATACACGTATAATAAAATTTGTAACGAATAATTTACAATATGCATTTAAAATATTGCTTACAAATAAAAAGTACAAAGAAGCCTGTATATACAAAAGCCCATGCTGATAACCACCTGAATTATAAGAATCAGTGGCATATGCTATGCAACTTAAACAATGTTTCACATACACCAAGTTAATGCTATCAAGATGGTTTTGCCTATTGTTACTACATAATAAAAGAAGGAATAATTGTGGGGGAATTTCATTTGACAGCATTCTGTACAAAAGAAAACTGGTAGTTCCATTGATGCAAATCCTAGAAATTCATGTCCAAGTCTGGTGGCTGCAGATTCTCTTCCACAGGAACACGTACTTTCAATAAACTACATTACAAATAAAAAAAATTTCAGATTCAGCTGTGCACAGTATTAAAACAAGGAAGAAGCCCTACCTTCACGGACCAATAATTTCCCTTTCATGTTTTCAGAAAAGTACCAACTCCCTGGCATCAAATTTTCCCTGTCCACCCACATACTCTTTACTCTGCTGATAATCATACAACATTTAATAAGATGGGCAACATATGTGAACATAACATTCAGGCACATTTGTGCAACTACTGCCACAGTGGAAAAGCAGCATTACATATTTCAAGCATGTTTGTAGCCTTTGGTATACAGCATACAATGTGCATCATATTGTCATCTGTGGCATGTACAGCACTAAGTTTGTCCACATTATCCCATAAATGACATGATTAAAAAAAAAAGTTGTTCAACATAACGCACGTTTCAATTTTCTCTACAACATTTCTCATTCTAAGAAGAAATGAGTGAGATATGATGAAAAATGTATACTGGTATTCATGTAAATACCCACTATTTTTGTCACATTTTAATGAAACTTGGAGATTCTTGAAGGATTTTAAAAAAATACTCAAATATCAAATTTCATGAAAATCCATCTAGTAAGAGCCCAATTATTCCATGTAGACAGACATGACAAAGCTAAACAATCACTTTTTCCAATTCTGCAAACATGCCTAAAATTACTCATAATCTTATTATACCTGCAACAAACAGAGTGAATGGAAATTCTGGTTTAAAAAAAAATTAAGCCAAAAAATGTTATACAACATGTTACATAATGTCATTTACACCATGCATTTTTATTAAGTTATTTATCTAAAAATTGTTCCCACAATACACACTATATAATGATTTTAAAAAGTTCTTATAGAAACTATACTTGATTTTATAAGAACTTCTGAAAATTATTATACAGTGCATGTTGTTGGAACAATTTTCAGATAAACAGCATTATACATATCCCCATCAGAAGGGTCAAGACACTGCTTAGATGACAAATACCATTATCACACATACACAGACACACAGTGCATAGCACGGATTAGTCATTACTGAATGATAATGGAATACATATACACGATGATGCTCAGTGCCTATACGAGTTAAGCTATTACCAGTGCATGGACATGTGTATGGTTCCCTTATCACATCCAGATCCTACTGTGCTCTGATGACTGCAGCATTCCCCCCTGTGAGAAGGGAAGTTTATGGCATTAGAAATGCAGACTGCTCACAGACTGTAGAAGCACCAGCTAATAAAGATGCCATAATTGTAGCTGTGGAATGAACGCCATGGAGAAGTGCATATATTGCAAGAAATGGAATTATCCCAACCGAGTCCTTGAAGTATTTTGTGATAATCAATTGCATACATACCACTAATCACGAAGTGCGCATGGACAACCATCTGTACACATAAAAAATTTCAAATGGCCATGACATCACCACATTGCAAATGAGCTCCTTTTACACAAGTCTGTGGACACAGGCCATCTTCATGCTACCTGTGAACACAGGTAGCAAGGCCATTTCAACGCCATGACTTGAGCCATTATCAGGGCTATCACTGTGGGACACGATCTGTTACCTAAAAGGTTTTAAGAAGAATGACACTGTCATTTTATGAAAACTGTTCTACTGGTGGTTCTTGAAGATACATCATTGGCTGTGGAGCAGAAATTGTTGTTTCAGAACAATACAACTCCAGCACACAATGTGTCACGTCCAGCAACAGCTGAACATGACACACCCTACTGCAACTACAATGTGCTTGTGATTTCACCAGGCACTGTCATTTAACTCTTAATGTGTTACAATGCTAATAGACCAATTTACGCTTACCTCGGAACTGGTATGAGGCAAAGCATTGCTGTATGATTTGGAACATCTAAATCAAGTACCTACAGGGGAACACCCTGAGCTGCAGGTCTCTTTGAAAGTGGATACTAATTATAGCATTTCCCTGGAAACCTAGCACACGGAAACCTGAAATAAGGGAACTAAAGAGAGGACTCGTAGGTACTCCAAATAAAGCCTGAAAAATATGCTACATCTGTGTGGTTGTCACTCACCAAGTCTACAAGAAAGAACAGAAGTATTACACTGACAGTGAACTTTATTTTGTTTTTAGTGATTCTGTAAAGGAAAATGACTTCTATATTGCATAACTATGAAACTTCCCTTGCTTTTCTTCTTCAGTTACTGCCAGTATTTATGACGAGTATTACAGCCTCATGTCAATTATTCTCAGAAATCTCTTCAACTAATCAACTCCATGGAGCAAGTCCTTCATGAGATGCCTATAGCTGATCAGCTAGTCAACTGAAGTTCCTGTATGCAAGCTAAAATAACATCACACACATGCAATTCAGTATTAGTTTAAAACACACACTGTCAGTATGATGAGCAGAATAAAAGACCTGTATTATTCATATTCATAAACACTGACAATGACTGACGGAGACCTTAGACAAAATCAGTGTGAGCAACTATTAATGTAACAATAAAAAAATTAAAATACGGCAGGTTCATTATGTATCTGGATGAACAGGTATTAGGAAGGAAGTGCTCATAAACTCTGCAGTCTCTTCCTCACCACAGGAGGTTTTTCTGTTTTGCAAATGTCATTAATGGGTTTTAGTCTCCTGGTAACCCTGTGTATTTCACAATGTGATTCTGAAGTACAGGGAAGTAACATTCTTCTAACATTGTGAATGTATTAACAGCTTTTTAATTCAGCATATGTACAGCTTTTCTAGCCCATTACGTGGCAACCTACGGAAAAGATTAACAAAGAATGCGTTCTAAGGTAGGACAACTATGTGTGTTATTTTCACAGATACAGTCTTGGAACATGTGCCCTTGACTGTTTGGTGCCACATGTTCAAGTTACTCTGTACATAAATTTAAGTGTTAGGTTTTTTATTCTTTTCTTATAACATACTTGCTCATTATCATAAAAATAATTATTGTAAGAAATGTACACAGATAGAGACAAAAACTTAGATAAATATAGCTTACAGCCAAATATTTAATTTGTATACCTAATATCACTTGTACCCATATAAATATAAGATAGCACAACAAGCTAATTTACCTGTGCTTTTGCTCTATCCTACAGCGGCGGACAGCTCGAATCCGCCTCCACATGTACAAGAAATACATTGAATACTAAACAGGGACAGACCAGTTCACTCACTGCCCAGGACTTCTCACATGCAGACCATAAATCTCAACAAAACGCAACAGAAATATTCAACGATTCCCATCATTTTGATATCTGACTCTGCCAGTTTGCAGATTGTAACAGTCTCTGAATGCACCACCTAACACCTCATAGTTCGACATCCTACAAAATTACACACTTAAGAAACAAAACTAATTAATATTATAATAATCTTTTTACATATATAAAAAAGTCCCACATGCAGAAAAAATTTGTACCTTGGGGAACTATTTTTCTGAATCAGATTTTACTCATACATTCACTCACACTCAATCCACATACCCCATTTTGTACACAAATGCACATTCAATAGAAACATTCTCAATATGAAACCCAAATATACAAGTAGTCTTTAGCCATAAAATTATCACTAATCACAGTCTTAACAAATTCCTGTCCTGAATCTTAAGAACAGTCTTTCTTACAAGAGATATAAAACCATTTAAAAATCCAACAAATGCTGTATCATTCCAGTCTGTTTTACACATTTACTTGCCGACTGAAACTATAATTTCCTCTTTTTTTTTACCTTAGCAGTCACTAGTGTTCACAGTTTTGTAAACTGAACACCCAACATTTTGTGCTGATTAATTTTGAATGCTTGAAACGATTCACGTAACACCCAAATATTAATATGAGAATGTTTTCAGTAAGTGCTAAGCATGAACAAATATTTGTAGAATGCAATGAATGGATGATGGTTATAGTATTTTAGATATTTCTCATGCAGTTAAAAGGAAACCACCAACATACAAGCTGAAAATGTAATATTCCTATAGTATACTGTTATTGCATTTTGTGTGTGTGTGTGTGTGTGTGTGGCAATCTTCTGACATTTGCTAATATCAGGAACGGCAAAAAAATTAATGCCCAAACTCTCATAGCCACTTAAAATATGTAAGCAAAAATCACTCAATGTGATTCTAAAGGTGCTTAAAGTGTGAATCAGATCTTACTGTAAAAAACATTCTGCTGTGCAAACATAATTTAGGCACACTCAATATTCTAAATTTCAAAAGAAATATCAGAACAAGAAATGATTTCCTTGTTCTGCTAACAGCTGTATTATAGGTTAAACAACTAGTTTCTTCACTGTATATATACAATTATGTTTGATAAATTCCCTTGCAGTCAGCAGAATACATACCCATATCACTTATGGTTTATATGCATGTGCACAACAAAATCCTCTCAGGCTGCCTCGTTAACATTCCGTCATGTTCCCCATCCACCCATAACAGTTTTTGGTAGGAATGGCAGTGACACATGGCAGACCTAAAACCGTAAGACTATTTGGTGGTGCCTACCGACGCATAGGCTGCATCAGACTGCCATTGATATATCCATAAGTTGTGTACATCGTATTCTGCTGTGCCGCTCGCTGAATGGCTGCAGGGTCCTGGTATTGAGTCTGTGCCATGTTCATGACCCCCATTTGAACTGGAATCTGAGCCGCCTGGTTGATAAATCCAGCTGCCGCTGTATTGGTGATGTAACCAGTCACTGTCGCAGGTGTCTGCTGTGCTGCCATGCGATAACCATTCAAAGTTCCATACTGTGATATCAGGTTTGGATTAATGGTTACATTTGGACTGACGCGTGATGCTGCTGCTGCAGCCTGCATCTGCTGCACTGCTGCCACACTCCCTCCACTACCTGAACGAGATGAACGTCCACTTGTGGACCCAGCAACAGGTGGTGTCACTGCCGTGCCGAGGTTGTTAACATTCATATTGGTCTGATAATACTTATGATAATTTGCGAGAGTCATCTGTGTTGGAAGGTTTGTAGGTATAGATGATGGTGGTGTGGATAGTGTTCTTGTAGCTTGTTGCTGGAGCATCTGATGAGCTGCAGATGGAGGAGGTGTCATGGTGGCATGTGGATGATGTGGTGTAGGAATAGGTGGTGGTGGTGTAAGATTCATGGATGGAGGAGGAGTCATGGTGCCACATGCAGCGGATGGGATCATTTCCAGTCCATTGGTCAGTTGCTGCAGTTTGGCAAGACTGCACGAAGATGCCGCTCCCGTCGTGGTACCAGATTGACCTGACACTGTCCCTGGCACAGTGGTACTCGCTGCAACCTGTGGGGCAGGCGTTGGTGTAGGTGTTGGTGCTGGTGTAGGGGTGGGTGTGGGGATTGGCCCAGGCGTATGTGAGTGTGGATGGGACATGGATGCAGCTGCTGTTTGAATATAAAAGTTGGTGGCAAAATTCGTGGCTGTTGACACTGCACATGCTGGGGAAGGCCCCAGTCTCTGATGAGCACCAACACCCTGTTGTGTGGCCATTCGGTGCTGTATTACAGTTGTCATGGGCACACTCACATATGTCCCTCCACTGCCAGGCTGTGCTGAAAATGCCTGAGATGACACAGCCATCTGAGGGACTCCAATATAATTGCCTTGCGATGAGATAACAGCAGCCATATTGTGTGCATGAGCAGCATGCGCTGCATGGTGAGGGTGATGTTGCATGGGGGAAGGGGCCAGTTGGTGGTGTGGATGGTGTGGGTATCCACCCCCCACTGCTGCCTGGTGAGTGTGTGCCATGGCCACTTGATGCTGCAAGTGCACCTGCAATTGCTGCTGCTGGGGGCTTGTACCTGACTGCTGGTGATGCTGCTGTTGCTGCTGCTGCTGTTGTTGCAGGGTTAGCTGCTGGTGAGCTTGAGTCTGTTGCTGCATGGATGTTGATGAGTGCTGCACTGTGCCATGCTGCTGGTGTTGGCCAACGGATGGTGGAGTCGACCTTTGCCTTTGTTGTGGGTGCTGCTGAACTGGAGTGTGTTGATGCTGAATTGAAGGAGGAGTTGACCTATGCTGCTGCAAGGGATTGGAATGCTGTTTATGTTGTGTGGGGGTGGATTTGCTGCGATGATGTTGCATTTGACGTGGAGACTTTGTTGAAGACTGCTGCTGCTGCTGCTGCTGCTGCTGCTGTTGCTGTTGCTGCTGTTGTTGTTGTTGTTGTTGCTGCTGCTGCTGTTGTTGTTGTTGCTGCTGCTGTTGCTGTTGCTGTTGCTGTTGAACTGAATGCGATGTTTGCTGATGTGAAATAGACATGTGCACATGTTGTGCTGTTGAAGATGGGATGCTTTGGTGGTGGTGATGCTGATGAAGAGACTGAATTCCTTGTTGTGCACAATCAGAGTATGTTTGCTGGCACTGAGTCTGAGTTGTGTGGGTGGATGAAGTCTGTGGGGGAAGAACAGATGGTGGTCTTGGGGGCTCCACTGAATTCTGCGATGCCATATCATTTGAAGATATAGATGTTGGTGATTCAAGCCCAAGCTGACTCACATCTAAGTCACACTGCCCATATCCATGGAGGGAATGAACTGAATTCGTGGTTGAGTCAGGTGTATAAACACCCATACTCGGGATTTCCGTCTGGGATGGCGTGGGAGGCGTATGTTTTACTGATCCTGGGTTGATAGGAGTAGCAGGCTGTATTGTTTCCACACTATTATCCAACCTGGGTGTAGTGTTCCCACTGGGGACCTCCACCACTTCACAAGAAGGATGCTGTGAGGCAGACTGCTTGTCTTCATTTGAACTCATGGAGTTAGGCTGTCCATGTTGCTTGTTGCAGATTTCCTGTGCCGATGACACCGATACAGATGAATGAGTTGTCTCTGGTGCATCACAATTGGAACCATCACTATCATCCATGATTCCACTCACTGAATTGCTACGAGTCTGTGTGGACATGGAATTTCTCAAATTATGTTCCCGTTCCTCTAATATGACTATCCCTGGTGGTGATGAAACTTCTTTCTCTTTTTCCTCAGTTTCCCTGGATTCAGTATCATCCTTGCACAGATCTTCACTCTTGGAGTCCTCCTGCATACAAGACTGGTCATAAGCAGTTGGTCTCAAGGAGGTTATTGAACTGTCCTCATCGGGTCCTGGAGAGGAGATGAACATCACTGCATTCCGTAACTCCTCTTCCCTGTCATTGCCAGCCATCTCACAGCTGTCAGCAACCACCTCATTTGATTTATCCTTTGACTTCTCATGTTCATCTTCTTCTGCCTGATCTTCCCCACCCTGTGTCAAGTCAACTTCCGTTGGTGCTGTACATGCAGGGGATTCAGTTACCATCTTGCCTTCTTCTGTCCTCAAACCTTCACCACTTTTTTCTTCAGTGTCTCTGATTGTCTCTGTCAGCTCTGTGTTGGCTGTACTTGTGCTTGGCACTGTGACTTCCTCCACACTGGCAGGTCCTTCTGCTGTTTCCTTCTCTTCATCTGCAGCCTGTACCTCACTAATATCATCCACTTGCTCCTCTACCCTTGTGTCCAATATCTGAAAACAAATGTAAAAATGTACAACTAACCCATCACATGCTCCTTAAAATGGTTTTCTACATATAATTTTTGGCTACAAGTGAGACATGTATCTTCATGCACATGACTGCTACTATAATCTTCTGCGTAAGTCATCTCCACCAGCATTACTATCAAGCCACCCCATCTCTCTTCAAATTCTTGTATTATCTGTTCTATATGAACATGCCATGGGACAATTCATAACTGTGTTACACAACTCAACTATTCAGTCAATTTATCATTAATCTCTTCATTTCTAAAAACTCTAGATCATGGGCGCCCAACCCTTTTTGGTGAGGGGCACACCTGTTATTGTGGGCTGGTTCACACATTTCACTTGGAAATATAACAACAAATGGCATGTCTAACACCCTACATTTTGTTGTATGCTTTCTTTTGGGTAATTCCCTGGCATCTGAATTTTATATGCTGACATTTCGGAACACTTCGTCTGTTCCATCTTCATAGGCAGGTAGGTGCATGTAGAATGAACTAGGCTGGGGACATGTCTGGGGTATTATACGGAAAAAGGTCTGGCTCGGAAATGGCCTGAGCCATTAGGAAGGAGGGTGACAGGGTAGGGGGCGGGTCAGAGTACAGAAACAAGCTGTGAAGGGTAACGACTCACATGGAGGCCAATAGGCGGGTGTGTGAAGGAGATAGGGCGAGTAGGGATAGGCAGGGGATGGTAGAAGTCAAACTATTGCGTTTGGTGGCTGTCTCCTTTCCTTAAGCTTGTGTCGAGCTGAGAGGGAAGCACTGAGGACCTTAAAGAAAAACACAAAACTCACCATCCTACCGGCAGACAAAGGCAATGCTACCGTGGTTCTCAACACTGTGGACTACAAACAGAAAATCACCTCCCTTCTTCAGGATCCATCATATAGAAGACTGGCGAGGGACCCCACTGATTCGACAGAATGAAAAACCACACTATTGCTTAAAAAATCCACTCTCACAGAAGACATACACAAACAACTGCGTCCAGCCGGCTCCAGACCCCCAAGACTGTATGGACTTCCGAAGATACATAAAGAGGGGGTTCCTCTGAGACCCACTGTTAACAACATTGGTGCGCCTACCTACCAACTCTCCAAGTAGGACTTCTCAGCCACTCACCGGGAATTCGGCACACCACGTGAAAAACTCCTTCCAGTTCGTCCAGAAGTTGGAATCCCTAACAGTACAACCAGAAATCTAATGGTGAGTTTCGACGTGGTGTCTCTGTTTACCAATGTTCTGATTGTGGATTCACTTGAACTCCTAAGTCAGCACTTTGAAGATGATGTCCTGGCATTGTTCAAACATGCACTAACATCCACATATTTCTGTTTTGATGGACAGTTCTACAAACAAACGGACAGGGTAGCAATGGGCTCAGCACCTTCTCCAGCAATTGCAAATTTCTTCATGGAGGATTTTGAGAAGAAAGCAATAGAACAAGCGACACACAAACCTGTATGCTGGTTCAGATATGTAGATGATACATTCATCATCTGGCCCCATGGCCAAGAAAAACTGACAG
>JGI20166J26741_10017782_pt1 | contig 17642 bp, 18 predicted proteins | sample TergutCu122P5_FD_26741 | JGI IMG/M metagenome (IMG submission 26741)
GGGATCAGTTGACCAGTAGTCTCTTACACTTTCCTTCCTGACTTGTCCCATCAAAACTATTAGTCCCATAAACTTCCTCATTTCTTCGGGTGTGATATTCGACCACTTCAGTGTTTTAGCTAACATTTTCCATTTTTGTTCATTTTGCCTATGGTAAAGGTTGGACTGTTCAGTAAGAAACTGTATAAGGTCATCACTAATGATTGTATTCACGACGTCAGCAACAGACACAGGGTGATCAACTACTAGATCACACCTGAGGTTCCAAGGAAAGGACCACTGCTTGGTTTTTTTGTCAGTTTCACACCACACATCAGAGCTCTCTGATTCACTATTTTCTTCCTCTTTTGTATTTGTGTCACTGTCACTAGTAAGAACTACAGTACGCGGTTGAAGTTGTTTATGTGTCACTGTCCAAAAATTCGCCTTCACTATCGTCGGAAACATCGGAACATGTATCTGCATATAACTCACACAAAATATCGCCTTCCTTCATGACTCTCCTATCCAAAGCCATGACTGCAACTGATGGAAGGTGTGCAAGAAACATAGAGGGTATCTCGTTCAGTGCTCTCTTTGTTATGGTCTTTTGGTTCTAAGAACAGAGGGTCAGGAGCAAGTAGTTTGTGTGTAACTGGAGACACAAACATCCTGCATCAGTTGGCAATAACCTTGGAGTGATTAGTAAGTTACACTTGCTGACAAACGCATTCACAAGAAGACGACGCGCGAGAAAAGGATGAAAGTCATGACCGGGCATTGCCACGTGTAATAGAAACAGCGACTTTAGTCATCTCTGGACTGCAATGTGTTAACAGGTTTCAGTCAAGAAAATGCCACAGCAAGACATACATCCAGTGCTCCAGAAACGTTTATGGTTCAAATCACCACTGTGGGCAACTGCTAAAGGAACTGACAGTCAAGATCTATTATCTGCTAGGATTAATGGTGAGAACTTGAAGTAGTCACAATTTACCACAGACTGCAAGGGCCATCGCCTGACAACACTGTGCCTTGAACCCAAGGCACCACAATGTTTCTTGTACTGAACAATAGGATTTCAACTCTCTTATCCAAGTGTCTTCTTGAACAATGATGGGACATTCCAACAATATGATGGAACCAGTCATAATCCTCTAGATTCATGTGAATTTGACAGTTCTTCTCATGAGAATCTGAAATAGAATTCATGTCTGAGACAGGGATGACAATTTCTTAAGTGTGCCAGCAGATGGATCCAATAGGCAAAATTCCTATTTTACTCCTTGAAGATTGTATTTGCACACAACTTGATGTTCCAACTACCGTTTTAATGACAAAGAAATTACAGAATGGGTGGTGTCACTGTGTGGTAAGCGGTTTAATCACAAGCATGGCCATTGAATGCCTCAGTTATATTAACACACTTTTCTTGGAAATGGATGATAAAAGTGCTTTTAAAGGAACAAGTCACTACGTAACAATCATTTCTGTGATTTTCCAATCACAGTGATTATTCACTCATTTCTTCAGTACAATCTTTATCTGGGTCTTCCTTTTATGTGGTAATTAATTCAAATAAAAACACATCATAGACAATATGTACTATTTATTTTATATTGCAGTGGTTAAGTGTTTAGCTCACTGCATAGCCATAGTGAGGCCAACCCTAGAACTACAAGGCCTTCTGATGTTCCCACATTTTAGGCATTGTTATGGGTTGAACGCCTTGTAATTTTTGAGCTGGCCTGATGATAGGCATTGTAATGAGACAAAATATCAAGCCACCACCTTCAAAATAGAGCATTGGTGTAATCATGATATATACATGTTGAATGTATGAACACCCTGCACCTGTTATGTCTTATTAAACAACAAACACATTCCAATGCTGCTGCATTTTTGTGTGTCTCATAATCTAGGACATGGTTTCTACAATTAGTCTTATATGTGTATGATAAGGCTCCCTATATTTGTTTATTGCACTGTATGTATTCACAGTTAAGTCCCCCCCCCAACCAACAGCACAGAGAGTTTTATCAAACCCTTGAACTTGTGAAAGTAATTGTATGTTAGTGTCTTGTGTTGTGGTTGTGCTGCAGTGTTTACCCCTGCCATTCCCTCAATCCAGCAGCAAATCAAAAAGCCTGCTGGCCATTGCATTGTTTTGCTCATTTACAACGTTGCCTTGTGACGTGCCTTTTTTTAGATTTGCTGTCAATGCATATTGCATCATTGAGAAGAAATGCATAAGATGAAAATTCTAAATCAATTAATGGTTATTAGATATGATAGGTGGAATAATAATTGAGTAGCACTGATGGAGACAAATCAAAGAACAGTTATGAGATACAAATTTTATCAGATAAACATCCTGTACATTCAAGATGGGACATAATGAAACAAGCAATAACATTTGTCTGTAACATTTCTACCCAGAAAGCAAACTGTCTTATACACATGTGGATAAATGTGTAATTTAGAAACATTGTACAGTGTGATTCAGGAAGAAAGGTTAATATTTTGGGAGGTGATAGTATCGGTCATCATGAGAAATGATTTCATATGAACATGTATCTAATTCTGAATGGTAATAAAAGAGAGAGAAATTTCTTACTGTTAATTTTATTTTAATTTCATCTTTATGTGTCAAATATGTTACACTGCACAATAAATGTCCAAGAATCCCGCTGTCAACCTCAGTGCACTTTGTAACTCCTGTGTAAAGATCATGTGTTGTTCATCTGAGTTGATCTTCACATGTATTTATGCAGGCAACAGCATCCAAAATGCAAACAAGCAATTTATCTTGTTTAACCACCTTGCTTTAGTGAACTGCACTCTTTATTCAACCCCACAAAGGAAACTGAAATGGAGTTAGGTCTGGGGATTCAAACAGCTCTCTCTCAGTAACCATTCGGAATTAGACATATGTTCATATGAACTTTTTTTCTCACATTGACCGACACTATAACCTCCGAAATTATTGACCTTTCTTCCTGAATCATCCTGTATATGAATATACAAGCATCACTCCAGAAGTCATGACTTCTTTTTCTTTTCTTTTCTTTTCTTTTCTTGTTCTCCTCCTCCTCTTCTGCCTCTTCCTCCCCCACCCTCTCCACCAAACAAAGATGTGGTCACGAAATGGAGTAAATGTTTGAAAGAATGTGACATATATACATAAATGTTACCATGAGATGGGAGTACATGTATAGGAAGTGTGCATGCATTTCACACACAAATACCATCTTAGTGACCTCATTCATAAATGGAAATCCATAAAACTGAAAAGTGTTCATACACGAAAATAGCAGTGCTTCTTGGTGGATTTGCACAGAAGTGCCACACAAAGTTACAGAATGTGCTGAATGATTGTGCCCTACTGCATGGAAAAGCTGCAATATGAGTATATGTACAAAAGTGAAATAGTGTAACCTGCTGACAGGCATCATACATTATATTCGATGTCCACACAGATATGTCACTAACCATAAGTGAGCAGTGCATGCATGAAGACAGCACACAGCGATTTGTGGGTCTACAGTGCTTCAAATTTTAGGTTGGGACTTAAAACGTGCAAGAGTGCTGCCACCTTGGTACCACATCATTTACATGTGGGGCAACAGTTGCCAGATTAGAAGACATGTCATATTAGTCTGGAATTATTCAGTTACCAAGGGTGACAACATATTACACTGGATAACTGCAATCGAAATGTGGGCAAGAGTCTATGACCTGGAACTGAAGAGACGGTCCTTTGACTAATCTCATCCACAATTATCATGAAAATTCAAGGTTTGACAAAATCTGACACCCATGAAGCTGATGATCATTATGGCATACAATGCCCAAGGTGTTCATGTCTGTCATATCACTCCAAAGGGTGTTGCACCCTTTGGAGTGGATGCACACCATTGTCAGTCATTTCTGCAATAATACCTACATCATGCAGTCTGAAAGCAGTAACCAGAACGTTTCAAAGACCATCATCCTACATGATAATGCTATATCCCACTCAGCAGACAGTGCTGTCATCATCCTCTGGCACTGAGAATGGCAAGTTTAACAAACTCCCTGTACTCCTCACCTCTGTCCTTGGGGCTACAATTTGATTCCCAAACTAAAGCAGCCATTGTGTGGTAAACATTTTGCAAACAGAGGAAATTTTAACAGCAGTTTGGCATAAGGTGGTACAGATTAGCATGTCAGGCGATGCCAATGGTATTTGCGACCCTCCTCTTTGTTGGCAACAAGCACTATTCAACCTCAGGAACTATTTCGAAGGTGATCAACAGTTTGTATAAATGGTTTGTGTTGTACTATTTGCTCCACATTCACACTGCGTACCCCAATAAGATAATAAAACCATGATTCAAAATGTGTTTTGCCTGCTTTCAACAACCAGTGGCTCCTCTACATCTACTCCAATCTTATGGTACCATGTGAAGGATGCTGCAACAGGGGTTCACAAATTTTCTAAAAAATATTTGGAGCCACCTCAAAATTCTTGGCAACAGGAGATTGACACGAAGCATGCTCCAAATTGAGGATCCACAAATATTAAGTGCCACTGTATAAAATTTAGTCACTCAAGTGACCTCGAGCCTGAGATTTGTGTATCCCTGTGCTACACACTTTCAAGCATACATAGCTCACTAAATTTTAGTGCTGAAATTTTTCTGCCATGAATTACAGAGTGATGCTCCTATATTACAGGGATTATTATGTTTGTAAGTTTATCAGTTTTATTTACAATTGTCTCCCCATATATACCTGTTGGTTTAAATTGACTGTTCTTGTCCAGAATAACAATGTGACTTATTATCCTTCTCAGTTGTACATTTTTACAAGCTTTTATTCATTAACACATTGAAATATACAATCCAAAGCTTTAAGTAACCACACCAGATTGTAACTATATCAACACTAATCACATTTCAAGGACTTAGGCAAAGGCTAGAAATAAGTGTCCACATATATGACTAAATCATTATATATGATTTTAGATAATCAAAACTCCCATTTGATGGATGCACCATATATCCTCTTGAGGAAAAATTGTTTTCCATACAGTATTATCAGTAATTACATAAAGTAGAGTAAAAAATTAATTATGAATGTGACATAAAATACAGTTCTGTACTCATACAGTGGACACTCAAGCACAAAAAAATGTAAACACCCCTACTCATGAAAAAAGCAAGGGAAATGCACAGTAAGACAGCATTACAAAACATGTTTACAAAATCATCCTTAAAATGGGAAGATGTGTACAGCAACACTAACTTCATGGAGCAAAGTCCCTCTGTTTCATTGCCCAGTCAGTCAAGAATTTTCCCATGACTTAATGAGCCAAAAGGTTAAATACCACACTCACAAGCGACTGTTGCTGGATGTACCTGTCCTGATTCAGTTCACACCCATTCTCTTTCTTGGAGATCAGTTTTATTATTATCCTCCCAACTGTGTCCACATCTTCCAAGTGGTCTCTTTCCTTTCGGGTTTCCCACCAAAACTTTGCATGCATTTCCCTTCTGTCCCTTGCATGCCACATAACATGCCATCTTATCCACCTTGATTTTAACAACCTAATAATATTTGGCAAGGAGTACAACCAATGACACTACTCATGCAGTTCACCCTAGCCATTACTTCCGCCCACTCATGTTCACAAAGCGAGAAAAAACAAGCATGTTATGAAATGTCATAGTACCCACATTACAGTACATGGTACGACAATTTAATTCCCAGAATAGTCGCAGCGTGTTGCTGGGGTGTTGAGTCAGGCAAACTCATGTACTCAAGCACGTTTGGACATGTTCCAACTTGCGTTTACATAAGCCACAGACCAAATGAGTCGTTTGTTCCCGAGCAGCAGAGGAAGCAGTATGTGTCCGTGGTAAACGACTGGCATTAAAATGGGTGACAAGAATCTGGAGCAGCGGATAAACATCAAGTTTTGTGTGAAGATTGGTAAAAGTGCTAGTGAAACGTTAGCCCTATTAACATTGGCTTGTAGTGAATACGCTATGAAGAAATCGAGTGTTTTTGAATGGCACAGGTGGTTCAAGGAAGGGTGAGAAGATGTGCAAGATGACCCAAGAAGTGGGCCGCCAAAAACACAAAGGACAGATGCAAATGTGGACATTACAAACCTTGTTGCACTCAGATCGAAGAATAAGTGTGAGAGTAATAGCAGAAGAATTGAATATGAACAGGGAAATAGTGTGACAGATTGTAAAGGAAAATTTGGGAATGAGAAAAATTTCCGCAAAAATGGTGCCTCAAATCTTGACACATGATCAGAAACAAACGTCAGCTTCACATTTCATCTGACCTTTTACACAATACAGAGATGTTTGATAGGGCCATTTCCGGTGATGAAACATGGTGTTTTCAATACGACCCGGAAACAAAACCACAGAGCATGCAGTGGAAAACAAAGAATTCACCTCAGCCGAAAAAAGCACGCATGTCTTGGTCACAGGTCAAGACCATGCTTGTGTGTTTTTTCGATCACAAGGGGATAGTTCACTATGAATTCATTGCACAAGGACAAACGGTAAATCAACAGTGTTATTTGGAAGTGCTGAGAAGGTTACAGGAATCTGTTCGGAGGAAAAGACCCGGACTGTTGCCTGATAAGTGGATTCTCCACCATGACAATGCCCCTGCACATGATGCATTAAGAGTTTGCGAGTTCCTGGCTAAGAACTCCATTACAAAAACGGACCATCCACTTTATTCACCTGACTTAGCCCCCTGCGATTTTTGGCTCTTTCCAAAATTAAAAAATGCCCTGAAGGGACAAAGATTTGCTTACCTTTCTGACATCCAACGCAACGTGAACCTGTTACTGCAAGGTATTCCGGAAAATGATTTTCAAGACTATTTCCGGCAGTGGCACCATCATCTCACGAAGTGCATAGCTTCACAAGGAGAGTATTTCAAAGGCGACAGCAGCCACTAGTGCACAGGTAAGAAAATTTTGGTTTCACAGGGTCATTCTGGGAATTAAATTGTCGCACCTCATATAATAAACCTTCATTATACAGTTCATGTACAATTCATGCAATCTTATTACCAAAAACACACCATGTGTGCATTTTGCATGAACAAGGTCTGTGGTTAAGCTCTTATTACCAGGTTGAAAAGAACACAAAGTAAAATTCAATTACAATGCAGTTTGGCAGCAAGAATACAAGTATACAGCTTACCATACATGAAAGTTCTACAATCAACATAAACTTTGAAAACAGGAAAAATTTAACCATAAATTTTACCCTGTTAATTACAGCACCTGAGAGCTTCCCATGAATCACTGAGCTGTCCTTCTGCCTAGGCAGATGAACAATTTGCAGGAAGTTGTCAGTCACACACTATTCTATACACAATTTTTCACATAATCATGATTAACAACAGCCCAACAACTTCAAACACTTTAATGTTTTTCTGACAGACCGTGTATGTTATTTTTAATCAGATGTCACAAAGTCATTACATCATGACTACAGTAAATTTACAATCTGCCATTATTTGTGTCAGAGCAAAGCATTTTACTGTCCTACATACTTAGGGTAAGTAACTTTAAAAAGAAGACTGTGTCTCCTGGACAAAATCCAAATTTAGAGCTCCTAGACTCACACCCATATAAGTTGTATGAAATGTTAAAAATACAAGGACTGATCACTTAATTCCGGGACTGGTTTTTTTTTCGGGGAAGCTATAATACGCAGCGAAGTGGCAACAAGGCAGGACAGGTGGCAACTCTGTGCAAGTGTACCTGCATAACCGGAAGCCGGTATTTCCCAGATTCACTCTCTGGAAGCCTCTCAGTGAACGTCTACCTGCAGTGTGCATCTCATTTCATGATGGAGGAGGAAGTTCAGCAGTGTGTGTGCATCAATTGCTGTTTCTGTCTGGGGAAAACTGGTGCTGAAACATATAAAATTCTGCAAGCAGCTTTTGGAGAGTCCTGCCTAAGTCAATCGAAGACATTTGAGTGGTATTCCCATTTCGAAAGTGGACACCGATCCTTTGAAGACGACCCCTGCCCAGGCAGGCCATCCACCTCCCACACCGAGGAGACCGTGGCACATGTGCGAGAAATCATTCGCGCTGACTGACACCTGACCATCAGAGAGGTTGCAGAGGATGTTGGAATGGCATTTGGTACGTGCCAGAAAATTCTAACTGAAGAATGGCAAATGAGACGCGTCAGCGAAATTTGTGCCCCGACTCCTGACAGCGGAGCAGAACGACAATCGCGTGTCAATTTGCACTGACCTCCATGAGCGAGCCCAAAAGATCCCAAATTCATGTCCTCGGTAATCACTGGTGATGAAACCTGGGTTTACAGATATGACCCAGAAACAAAGCAAATGTCCTCCCAGTGGAAAACTGCATCATCTCCTCGACCGAAGAAAGCGTGGCAGGTGATGTCCAATGCCAAGACCATGTTGAATGCGTTCTTTGACATTAACAGGCTGGTTCATCATGAGTACGTCCCTAGAGGACAGACGGTAAATAAGGAATTCTACAAAACAGTCCTGCAATGCCTCCGCGATGCTGTGCGCAGACAACGCCATGAGGAGTGGCGTTCTGACAATTGGATCCTGCACCATGACAATGCTGCTGCTCACAGGGCTGTCACCACAAATGAATTTCTGGTGAAACACAACATTCAGTCCCTCCCACACCCTCCCCACTCCCCTCACCTTGCTCCGTGCAACTTCTTCTTGTTCTCGCAACTGAAGAAAGCAATGAAAAGTTGCCAATTTGATGATGTTGAAGAAATTCAAGCCAACGCGACAAGACAAATGAGGGCTATTACAAAAAGTGACTACCAGAGGTGCTTTTGTAAGTGGCAGGAACGCTGGAATAAGTGCATACAAGCACAAGGGGCCTACTTCAAAGGAGACAAGACCAACTAGCCGTTAAGTCTACACTTTCACTCACAAAAAAATCAGTCCCGGAATTAAATGATCAGCCCACATAGAAGTAAATACATTCAGCATGTCACAAAATCAAACTTTTTTTTCTGCTGCTGCCATGTAGCAGGTCGTTCATTAGTTGACAGTGTTACAGATATCTCCTGACCCACATAGTGTTGCATTCCTAGGAGTAGTTGCATAAAGCAAATATTTTACTCCAATACCAATAATGTTATAAGTGCAGACTGCCTTCCAGAAAATTTACCTCATTTCACTTCTTTGTATGAAGGCCAATAAAATTACATTAAAGCAAAATTACATTAGAATACAAAGGTGACAACAAAAATTATGCATTCATTAAGTAGGAGATTCTCACATAAATGTTACAGGTTAAATATCTAGCTTAATAATCAAATAGACAAATTCCAATGATCACATTAAAATACAGAAGCTTCTTATTGTTCAGTATGTTCCTCACATTACTTACAACATCTTTGTCTAAAATGACATATTAAGTGAACATGAAGAAAATGCGCGCGCGCGCACTCTCTCTCTCTCTCTCTCTCTCTCTCTCTCTCTCTCTCTCTAGAACAAGAAACCACAGAAACAGGAATGAGATCATGTTACTACAGTTAATCTGAAATACTGACTTCTAATTGTCAGTGAAACTGATCAAAAGAACAAAGTTCTGCAACATTACATTTAATCATTACATATCCCCATGGCACTCATGTTTCCTTACAGCATAAAACTAAGTTATGCATCTTATTTATGGCATCCAGCACATTACCACTGCAAGAAGTTGCAGTACGGTGCATTCAGTCAAGCAGAATCCCTAATTAACAATGCATCAGCCTTACATTAACAAGGCATTATGTTCATAAATGGTCTATGCAACCAACTACACTGAGTTTTCTCATATTTTTCCTTAGTGCTGCAAAGTGTGACAAAGAGAACACTTTGGGATATGCCTTAATAACAGAAAATACTCCAAACTGTGCTTTTAAAATTATGTATAGTTACATGTGGAACTGTTTCTGCCTGCTGGAAGGCAGAGATGTCAATAGAGAAAACAATAATGGGATGGATGTAGAGGCAGGGCTGAAGGAATTGTGTCTGGCAAGGTCTCAGCACAGTGGTTGTACAGACGTGGAAGTTAAGTATGTGTATTGAACTGGTGGTGACAGTTTTTAGTTCCACAACAGCAGAAACAAACACACTTAATGCTTTGAAATAGTGCTGTGATTTCCATTAAGAAATACAACAAGTGATTTGTTTGTACATACTGTTACAACAGGATACTGTAAACAGATAAGTATGATCAGGTACAACAAAATGTAAAATAAAGCAATAAAAAGAAGCAATGAAGAGGCAGAAATGAACCTAGTTTATCATGTATAAGCCATGTGTGAAGGGATGTCATTGTGCTTTCATCTCACAGGTCATAAGTCTGTTGATGAAAGAGGCAACATTTTTCAGAAGACCAATGACAAGGTACTCAGTCCATCTGAAGCTAATAAACTAATATTCCTAACCCCAGCACTTTGGCTGTGTTAATGACAGTACAATATGTGCATTAGTAAGGTAACAAAACCCATTCAAATCAGGTCTGATACTTCACCTTCCATGACCATGACAACACAAGGTAACACTGAAGAATGGTGATAAAGGAGAACACTGCTGGAAAATTTATTCCAAAAAATCCAGTGTTTTATCTTCTTACTGAGATTCTCAATCCTTTGCAGCATGAGCAATCTAAGAATGGGTTTCAATAATGGCAGTACATTCACAAAACAATGATCTTATGAGGGTAACTCCCATTCATTTTGGTTGCATGCAAAAGTGGAGGGAGTAATAAATTCATTTATAAACACCAAGTCTACATTACATTGTTTATCTCAGACATTATGTGAAAGAGAATGGTCCCACATAACATGTATTTCTGAAGACTTATTGCAACAGTAAATCACATAGTTAAGAGGAATATCATATTCTTTGGGAACATGGACAAGTTGTGTCATAAAAGTCAAGGTGCCTGTTTTGGACACAATGAATTACTGATGAAGACTGATCCAATAATGAACACACTTCATTAACAATGAAAACAGCTACAATTACTTTAGCCTCACAGTGAAATATGATCTGATTGGTAGTTGTCCAGAGAAGTTCCTAGATTAAAATGTCCATTCACTGCAGGCATCTTGTGCTGAAGAGGAAAAGCTGCATACTCACATCAATATACATAATAGAACCGATCAGTTCTACCATTACGTCCACACTTATAGTTATGCATGGTACCAAGACCCAGTATTTTGGAAATATGCCACATCACCACCTCACTCCAAATTTTAACCTGGCCATGGAAAACCCAATCTGACCTGTCAAGTAGGAAGCTCAGCTTGCAACATGTATCACAAATGCAGTACTTTTCCAATAATTAGCCATGGAGCATTGATATCTGTAACTGTTTGGACTGGTGGTGTTGGATGCTATGTCAGTAAACCATCTATGTGGTGTTCTGCCAATCCAGTAATTCTGGTTTTATTCATGCAGAAAATGTCTTCCATGCTATAAGAAAACCTGTGATGTTTCCCTAATGCAGAAGTCAGTAAGTCTGAAGTTGCTGATATCATGTATGTTATGATATGTTTTGAAAACATCAATGAAGATAATGTTGTAGATTGGCAGCAAAGTGAGGCATGTGAACCAGGCTTCCAGTACATGATGGACAGAGATGATGTCAGTGCTGCTGCAAAATGAAGGAGAAGAAGGTGGGATAATGACAGTGCAGAAAAAAGAAAAAGTATTGGGTATGTTTGTCACAGAAGTGCTAATGTTTTGATACTCTGCTTGTTTGCAAGGTTCAGAGAGGGCTCAAGTATACAGACATTACAGCAGCCAGGAAAATCTATGCTGTAGTGAAAAGGAGTTTAAATGAGCGACCCTTACACAGCATACTGTGGTGTTCTGTATGTGCATCACACAAAATATTTTCAATTATCTATGTTTTTCAGTTTAGTATATCCTCTTCCCTTCACTTGCTTGGATAATTTGGATTCTACAATACTGTAAAACAGAATGTCACTGAAGAACATTTTTCTCTGACCAAGTTACGAATTCACATTTTTAGATGGCAGCACCTATCAGGGTCTACCCTCACTAACAGGATGATAATAACAATGATAAAGATGGCCAGCAATGGATATCCGTTAGAGCAAGTGAAGGTGTAGGACTGCAAAGAAATCAACACATTGCCTGGCAATGTGACTAAATTCAACACCACAACTTGAAGGATAGCTTACTGCTCAAGCATAAAATAAGCTGCTGTGTCCAAGCCTACATGCCCTCATTACGCAAGTGCAATCTACATAATACAAAGATCATGGTAAAAAATACAACACATACTAACAGTGTCACAAATTTGGTTCAGGAACAAAAAGGTTAACATAATCGTACTTCTGTATTAGTGACCTGTCATTATCCCAAAACATCAAACTAATCTGTTCAATGCATATCAGTGTTCATTAACTGAAGCAATTAAGGAATGATACGAGACCCTTCACAGTGCATGCCAGCACTTACAATGACTGTAATACCATGATGTGATAATACAAAATGTTACTATCCTCAATTATCTTTAGAATAACTACTGGGATGTGGCATTTTTCCATCGGCATGTCTTCTTCATTCTGGCTTACCCTGTATATTACACACAACACAAAATAATTTCTGCACTTACCCAAATGCAAGACAACTCTAATTTAAGATGATCCCCCAAATACAACATGTCTGCCAAAGGGAAAATATGATTATCTAAATCTAAGTCGACCCCCCAAAAATAAAACATCGGCTAAGCGAAAAATTTTACTATTTCATACACTTAATACACAAGGCACGTCAGATTCTATCTGCCCTCACCAATCAGAGTCACTGTCTCCATCTTCACAGTCAATGCCTTCATTTTCCTAACGCTCACTCCTAACATCCCCATCCTCTTCAAAGTTTGAAAAAGAAGATTGTGTCAGTTAACTTCAGTTGTTCTCTGTTTTGGATTTCTTGACCCTTGAAGATGGGGCTGATAGGTTGTCCCGAAACGTCGGTAATAAATTACCACTCTGTGCTGTGTAATAACTCAGAAGAGCACAGATCCTGCATGACAACTTGGTGATGCAGGCCCTGGTTTGGCTTCGTGTGGTCTGGTTCAGAGTGGTCTGTTTCTGCACTTCATACTCGATTTTAAGATGACCTCATATATCTAAGCACCAAATTTAAGGAAAAACCCTCGTCTTGCATTTGAGGAAATAGAGTAATATTCGTACAGCTGAGTCAATGACTTTCCCCCCACTCATCTGCCACCCCTCGGCCTGCCTTCTTCACTCTCTTTAGTTGCCACTGCCTACATGTTTGCTTGCTCTCTCTCTCTATGTATTCTTGGTTCATCTTTTTGTCAATTTTAACAAGCAAAACAAGAGACATAGGCAATGTAGGTATGGTGGGGGAGTAGGCAGCTGACTGTAACTCCCATTACCCATGTTGATTCTTTCATTGACTCAACTATAGTTCTGACATATAAGAATAGAAGTATACTTGAATAATTGCTTTCCTCTACTATCTGCAAATTAAAGTTACCCAAAATATATAATTACAAAAGTAATTCAGTAATGACTGGGACTAATGGAAACACTGTATGACACCTGGTAACTAGGTGGTTCCCATCCCATGCTTATACAGACTGAGACTGGTATAGCACAATATTTATGCAGGACATGGCAGCAGTGTCCTGCAGCATATTCTATTCCAAGTTAAGTCTTAAGCATGAGTGTACATGTAAAGAATGGTGATTATCACAGGCAACATAAGACTGTGTCACTCCTGTGGAAAGAACACACATCAGCTTATAACATCACCATCAGTTTAGGGCAGTCAGTGATGAAGCAGCATCTGGCCACCATAATGTCTGCTGATGGATGACGGCATTCAACAGCAGACATGACAATGAACAGATGGGGTCAGCCCAGTCCAACTTGCAGTAGCCCACATGTTAGCAATGGTACAATGTATCCCTATAATCTTGGAGGACAGAATATTTGATGAATTACAACATGAAACATGCCTGTCTCATGCAACAGTTTCTGTAATAGTTCATCAGGATGTGAAGACAGTGTGCACACCAAGTGTCATTGGACTTTATGCCAGCAAAAACGCAGATGTGGGTGCAAACATGTCAGCTGCCACAATTCATGATGACTATAATGACAGTTTCTTTGCCAAGCTGTAAACATACTCATCTAAAGGAAAGACTATATAATGGAAACATCATGAAAGTTCTCAGCCTAAGAAATTTCAAGCAGCTCTCCCTGCTGGAATGCAGATGGCCATTTTCTTCTGGGATGTGGAGGGCATCCCACTGGCAGAGTGACTGTCCCGGGGACAACAGTAAAGTCATTTACTGTGACATCTTCTCATGTCATCAGAAAATCACCCCATGGCACAGAAGCAAAGAAAATGTCAGTGCTGTGTGAGAGTGCCAGGCAGGCCACACAACAGATATCAAAAACACACACTGGAGTCCCTAGGATTCACTGTCCTAACACATCCACCACTTCACAAACAACTTGCAGTGTTGTCTGCAAGTCAGCACATACCATCCTACCATCCTGAAACACTGACAGTGGTGTACTGGTCTCAGTGGAATCTGTGGATTGTGTCACAGTATGACTGTGTGGCCGTCATCATCTCTTAGCCTGTATTCCAGATAAGTCTCAATCATTTCTGAAGGAGCCTCATACATGAACACACAAGTTTTACACTTCAGAAACCAGAAAGTAAGTTTCATATGGCTTCCCCATTCTAAAATAAAACAATACACAAATACAGTTATTATATAAACATGATGCAAAAAAAGCTTTCACAAAAAGTATATATCATAAATTAAAGAAACATATTGTTCAAAAGCTTCCAAAAACACAGTAAATATACTGGCATATGCCATAACATCCAAAACATAAAATGATTAGATGAACACACAGTTCTCAGTTGCATTTTTAACAGCTTAAAAATTACCTCACCCTTCAATTCTAAGATAACATGTCATTATTTCACATTTGCTGTCATCAGTTTTCTACATCAAATAACCCCTCACCCAGTGTGGTTTTGTCCAGTGCAGTTTCGACTACATGCAGTTAGGGTAAAAAAAATTTGATGTGTGCTGAAAAGAAAATTTGAATACACATGGATAAACATAGGCAGTTACTCAGTCAACCACAGTGGAAGCTGGCAGCATCAGCTACTCAAACACTGTGTTAATGTTTAATGACCATAAACATAACTATTTTAAGTAATGGGGTGGTTCTATCAGCATCCATATTCATATAACCCTACTTTACCCATCAAGAGTAAGCAAAATGCAGTTTTGCCAAACATGTCATGATCAGTCCCTCTAACCCCCACAATGGATGAGGTACCACTATACTGAAAGTCACATGGTTAAAGAAAATATAATATCTTGAAAACACTTGTGACTGTAAATAATGACATCTGTAATACTCTTATCTTACACCAATACTCCCTGTGGGCAAGGGAGCTGAAATGTTCGCTATAAGTACACAAGTTAAAACGGGTTGCAGGTGTGTTATGAATACTATGGACTGAAGAGTGTGTGAGCAGGCACTAAGATTAATTTACAAATGCCAGAACTGAAAACAGCCATACTGAACCTAAATTAAACAACCAAAACTGTAAAAATATGGAAACAAAAAAACCAGCTTTCCTGGAGATAAATTGCACATCTTTGGTTGGTGCTACAACAATTTAATACTCACATTCCAAGTCACGCACAGAATATTCCATGCACAAAATCATACAGTCTGTAGTGCGCAGCCAAAATGTGGAACATTAGTATGATGGGTCACAACTACTATCAGTTTCAAACAGTGATCATGTTCCACAGTTGATAGAAGGCAACCTTTACTGTTATCTGAATACTATCTATCATCTTGTAATAAATAAAAAAGGACTCAAGTTCAGTCTTACACAAAGAGTTACTCAGTCAATGAACAAACTATGCCTATATATGCACCTGGGATCAGGTTTTGTCAGAAGGAGATACAATAAAATATACAATTAATATTTTGGCAGTATCCATGAAGGCCTAAAGTTAAGGCAGAGAAGTTCTGCCATAAAGAGAGATTCCTGTCACATCTGATAAACTTTCCATCTCACCAGTTACCAAATATTTTTATCACTTAATGAGTTAGCTCTTTTAATCAAATGTTATGGTTACTAATAATATCTCCACAGCAGAGGCACCTGACATTCATATTTATTGAGAATAAAGGCAGAAGAAGGAGTTGATTCAGTTATTCTTCTTTGGCTGATAAAAATAGTTTCTGTATACTGCACGTCACATTACCTGGAACAAAAAAATACTTTGTATACAGTGCATGTCACATTAATTCTAACAACAAATATGAAGACTGAAAATAATATTTAAAAATCACCTGTTGCTAAGTTAAAAGGTCAGACTTCCTATCTCTTCAACACCACTAAATCAGTAATGCTCCCATGTGCCAACAATCCACTTGGTGATAAATGCATTTATGTGATCATCATAATGAAATAATACTGACAGATGGATGGCTGAATGCTAAGTGGTGAGTGGTGTAATGTATGTTAATTTCGTAACAATTGCTTTGGCACAAATATCATGTTCCTTCACAATTAAAGTGTTTCCATACTAAGCCTCCACTTGGGTCACACAATTTGTGCTACCTAATTGCAACTTCTGACCAACCCCATACACAGGGTCCACTGTCAAGACATTTATTTGATCAAAGTCAGCAAAGGGCCAAAAAATCTGTATATCAGATTGCCATTGCAAGATGGCGGACAGTGTTGTTTCCAGTGGTGTTTCTTCCCACATAGTACCAAAAAGTAAAGGCAACATAAGTGAGTATGTCTGTAATAACTGCAGTGTATATAAAATTCAACTAAAAGCCTTAGAAGAACGTGAATCGGCTTGAATGATCATTGACATCCTACAAAAGGGGTTACTTACATCTACAACAACAAAGAACGCGTGTGGCAACGACTTTGTCTCTATGCAAGGATTCAATAAACAAGGCAAAACAACGGAATGGACTTCAGTGTCTTCCAAAACTTACATAGTCAAATCAAATAAAAATGATAAATGTGAATCTACATCTCCTGATCAACTCATCATGACTACGAATTGGTTCACTCCACTGTCTAACCTACAAACAAACAACACAGACTCAAGTGGACTACAGGAGCATAAAGAGCGGATCTCAACACAAGATATGAACAGAACAAAGAAACAACACAGAATAGGCATGAAAATACCAACAGTAATAGGTGGAAGACTAACGCACAGCGATAATTGGAAACCGACACCAGTGAAGAAGGCATGTACCTGGCACCAATCTCAACAAGGAACACAAAGTGAAAATTATAGGTGATAGACAACTCAGAGGAACTGCTACAAAGATAGATCAGTATTTAAATACGAAGTTTGAAGTCTGCAGTTGGATCAAACCTGGTGCAAATACAGAAGAATTTGTAGACACACTGGAAAAGGATTTTAAGTGTTTAGGGAAAAAGGATGTGATTGTGATAAGTGAAGGGGCAAATGATATTGGCTCAAAGAGAAATCAAACAAATAAGGTTTTAGTAAAAATGACACACTTCATGCAAAAACATAATAATAGT
>JGI20166J26741_10020004_pt1 | contig 17635 bp, 19 predicted proteins | sample TergutCu122P5_FD_26741 | JGI IMG/M metagenome (IMG submission 26741)
GTAGGCCCGGGCATTATTTCCGTCTTGGGCGAACACATTGCCGTTCGCGCTTAATAAAAGCGCGAAAGTGATAGCGCCGCCGAGTATTTTTTTAATCGTGTTTTCCATAATTTTACCGCTCCTTAAGCAAATATCGCCGAGAATACAACTATATTGATGATTATCTCCGGCAGTTTTTCAATTTCATCGGCCACCGCGTGGCGGACGGACGTGCCGGCTTTGGTGTCAATCGTCACCTGCGCAGACGGCTTATCCGGATATGTTTCAAGCCGGAATTTTACAACCGCTTTTGTTTTGTTGCTCAGATATTTATAAGATTCCGCTATGCTGCCTTTGACCGAGGCAATCTGGTTCGCGCTGCAGCCCAGCCTGCCCGCGTCTATCGCGTGATACCAAAAAGCCAGTTTCTGTTTTATAAGCAAAAGTTCGTCCATATCCGCCTTGGTTATCCAGGACGGCGCTTTATTATTCTGCTCGTAATAATCCAGGGCCTCAAAAGTCTCTTTGTTATATTTGCTCCTGAAATCCTTAGTGGTATTTTCGGCAAAATATATGGCGGCGTTGACGGCGCTCACCGTGGAGAAATCCGCGCGCGTTTTATCCGCCGGGTCCGCCGCCGTCAGCGTTTTCAAATAAGAGCGCGAAGAGTCTCTGTCCAGACTCAGCCTCATTAAGGCTTCTTCTATCGTTAGGTAATTTTTGATTGTGTAATCCTGCGGAATTTTAATGAAATGGCTCTCTTCGTATTTTTTTTGAGCGTTGATGAGAGACGATATGATAAACCGCAGTTTCTCCGCGCGGGCGGCCGCGTCAGGCACGGCGATTTCAAGCGCGTCAAGCAGCGCAAGGTTCCGCCCAAAGGCCACTTTTTCAGGCTCGTTGCCGTTCAAAATTTCCGCGATTATCTGCTCGGAATTCATTTTCCCCAAAACGGCCAGGTCATAAATGGCGACGCCTTTGAGCCTGCACGTCATGGAGCCGTTTTCAAAACCGAAGTCCTTATATATGCTCAATGCGCTTTTGCCGAGATTGTCCATAATGTCGGCCGTGCTCTGGCCTGTTTTTTCCGACACGGTATAGTCGTCGCTTTTTTGCCCGGCAAGATATAAAAGCGGCAGTAAAAGTATTTGTTTCCTGTTGTAACCCATAACGGTGTCGTCGCATTTTTTCACGGAGGCGTTTTCCCGGAAAAGACTTATTATCTGCGCGGACCGCTCCGCGCCCAACTGTCTGCTTAAAGACTCGTCTTTCATAAGGGCAAGCAGCTGTTTCATGGCAAACAGATTGCGCTCAAAACTTTTTGCGCCGCCTATGTCTTTGCGGCGGGCGAGATACATAAGAAAATTAAAATATTCGTTTAAAACGTTTTTGTTCGCGGCGGGGCCGAAGCCTTCCTTTTCCGCTATATAAGCCAGCCGCTTTTCATATTTAAGCGCGTGCGCTATTTCCTGCTGGAGGTGAAGGCCGTAATCATACGGGTAACCGGGGTCGTGCTGGGTGGCAAAGCGGTCGTCCGCGCCGTCCATGCGGGTTTTTATCGGCGCTGGGGACGAAGGGTCATAATGGTCCAGGTCCCATTGGGCGTATTTAAAAGCGTCCATGCCGGTGGCGATATACCTGTTAAAATAAGCGGTTTTTTGTTTTTCGTAACTCTCTTTCAAATCCGCTTTGCCGATATTTTCCGCTAAAATTTTTACTGAATCAGTCGGGGCAATATTTTTAATGCCGCCGTAAATTTTTTCAGGGTCAAACGCCGCCGGGCCCGTTTGTCCGTTATCCGCAAAAACGGGCATGAATACGGGAATAAGCGCGAAAAAAATAAACGTTCTCTTAAGGTTCATGCCTAAAATATATGAAGAAAAGCCGGTTCCAACAAGGGTCTTAAGACCTATATCAGCATAGGTCCTTTGACCTATATCGTCTAAAGCATCCGGGTTATACCTTACTAATACAATAAAAGATTCCGCAAGCCCGGATTCGGCCCGTAATTGCCGTTAAACCGTAAAATAAGGTATTCTATATATATGAATACATTGGAAGCCGCAGTTGACCGCGTCCTTATCCCGGAAGATAAAATCATAAAGCGCGTCAAAGAGTTGGGCGCCCGAATCACCAAAGATTACGCGGGCAAAAACCCGATAATCGTGGGCATGCTGCGCGGCTGCGTTTTATTCTACGGGGATTTGTTGAAACACGTCAAAATCCCGTGCACGCTGGATTTTATGAGTCTTAGTTCTTACAGCGGCACCTGTTCCACCGGCGAGGTGCGCTTTCTGCTCGACTTGCGCGGCGGAATAGCCGGCCGCCACGTCATAATAGTCGAAGACATAGTTGACACGGGGCTGACGCTGGACTGCCTTTTAAAACACCTCTCAAACCGCGGCGCGGCCAGCGTGGAAATCTGCACGCTGCTTGACAAGCCGGAAAACCGCAAAATCGAAGTGCCTGTCAAATACACGGGCTTCAAAATCAAAAATGAATTTGTCATAGGCTACGGCCTTGACTGCAACGAGTTATATAGAAATTTGCCGTATATAGGGGTATATAAAAACAGATGAAAAAAAGACCAAATATCACAATTATTTCCGCCAGGCAGATACTTCTTTGGCTGATTGCTTTCGCCGCTCTGGCTTTTATTTTCCAGATACGGGGAACCAACAAAGTCATAAAACTGGATTATTCGGATTTTAAGGCCAAAGTGTCCGCCGGCAAATTAAGCAACGTCGTCATAGGCAAGGATACCATCGAAGGCCAGGTTAAAGACGGGGACAATATCTCAAAGTTTGAAACCCTCAGGATTACCGAGGACAAAGATTTGGTGTCCGACCTCGTCAAAGCCGGCGTAAAATTCAAAGCCATGCCGGACAATTCCTGGGTGATGAGCGTGCTGCTCAACGTCGGGCTCATAGTTTTATTTTTCGCGTTTTGGTGGTTTTTGCTGATACGCCCGCAGCAGGGCGGGGGCAAGGGCAACCCGCTCAGTTTCGGCAGCACAAAAGCGAAAATGCAGATGGGCAACAATGAAGGCATCACGTTTAAAGACGTGGCCGGAGTTGACGAGTCCAAAGAAGAACTTGAAGACACCATAAAATTTTTGAAAAATCCGAAGCGCTTCCAAAAACTGGGCGGCAAACTGCCCAAAGGCGTTTTGCTCTACGGCGCGCCGGGCACGGGCAAAACCCTGCTGGCAAAGGCCGTGGCGGGGGAGGCGGGCGTGCCGTTTTTCTCGGCCTCAGCGTCTGAATTTGTTGAAATGTTCGTGGGCGTCGGCGCGGCCAGGGTGCGCGATTTATTTGAAAAAGCCAAAAAAATGGCCCCCGCTATTATCTATATTGACGAGCTTGACGCCGTCGGCCGCCGCCGCGGCGCGGGCATTGGCGGCGGGCATGACGAGCGCGAACAAACGCTCAACCAGCTGCTGATTGAACTTGACGGTTTTGAATCCAAAGAGGGAATTATTCTAATGGCCTCCACCAACCGCGTGGACGTGCTGGACCCGGCCTTAATCCGCCCCGGCCGTTTTGACCGCCATATAAACGTCCCCGCGCCGGACATGAAAGGGCGCAAACAAATTTTGGAAGTGCACGCCAGAAAGGTCAGGCTTGACCCCTCGGTAAATATGCTGGACATAGCCAAAGGCACCGCAGGTTTTGTGGGCGCGGATTTGGCGAACGTCGTCAACGAAGCCGCCATTTTAGCCGCCCGCTCGGAAAAACCCGCCGTCACGAAAGAAGATTTGGAAGAAGCCATTGAGCGCGTTTTCGCCGGCCCGCAGCGCCGCAGCCGCCTGATAAGCGACAAAGAAAAAAAGATAATAGCCTATCACGAAGCCGGCCACACCGTCGTCGCAAAGAAGACGGACAACAGCGACCCGGTACACAAAGTTTCCGTCATACCGCGCGGCCCGGCCTTGGGCTACACCATGCAGCTGCCGCTGGAAGATAAATTTTTGACTTCCCGTTCCGAACTCATTGACCGCCTGTGCGTGCTGCTGGGCGGCAGAGCGGCGGAGTCCGTTGTTTTCAAAGAAATCACGACGGGCGCGCATGACGATTTGTCCCGCACCACCGCCTATGCCCGCCAGATGGTGGCGGAACTGGGAATGAGCGACAAGTTGGGGCCCATCTCCGTGCAGACCAACGAGGACGAAGTCTTTTTGGGCCGCGAACTCGCGCGCCACAAATATTCGGAAGAACTTTTGAGAAGCATTGACGCGGAGGTCAGCACCCTCGTCAAAGGCGCGTATGAGAGGGCCAAAGAAATTATCGCCGCCAACCGCGACGCTTTGGACACGCTTGTCGCGCGGCTTTTGGAAATCGAGGTCGTCGAGGGCAAAGAGATTGACGAAATCATGGCCGGCCCCGCGGCTTACAAAGAAAAATTGAAAACCGCCAAAGAAAAAGAAGCGGCGGAAAAGGACGCCCCGGCCCAGCCTCCGCAGCAAAATCCGGCGCAGGGGGCCGCATGAAATATTTCGGCACCGACGGAATAAGGGCCGTCGCGGGCCAGTTCCCGCTGACGGAAGATTTTGTAACGCGCCTGGGTTACGCAGCGGCGGAATACGTCAAAAAAAACCTGCCCAAAAACCATAAAAAAACCGTGCTCGTGGCGGAGGATTCCCGCGTTTCCGGCGCGGCGCTTATGTCTTACCTCAGCGGCGGCCTCAACGCGGCGGGCTTTAACGTGACCAGCGTCGGCACGGCGCCCACCCCGGCGGTTTCTTTCCTGGTAAAAAAACTCGGTTTCGCGTTCGGCGCGGTAATTTCGGCAAGCCATAATCCGGCGGAGTTTAACGGAATTAAATTTTTTGACGACGGCGGCAGAAAAATGGGCGAGGCCGCGGAAGAAGAAATAGAAAAAATTATCGACGGAATAAAAAAAATCCCCGCGCAGAACGGCGAATTTGCCTACGACGAAACTTTAATGCTCAACTACCAGAATTTCCTCGTCGATACAGTCCCGCAGAATCTTTTAAAAAATAAAAAAATAGTTTTGGACTGCGCCAACGGCGCGACGTCGAAAATAGCGCCGCTCGTCTTTGAAGCGCTGGGCGCGAAACTTGTTCTCATGGGCAACAAACCCGACGGCAAGAACATAAACGCCGGCGTGGGCGCGCTGCACACGGAAGCCATGCGGGAACTGGTTGTAAAAGAGCACGCGGCTTTCGGCTTTTCTTTTGACGGGGACGGGGACCGCGTTATCGCCTCCGACGAGAAAGGGCGGGAGTTGGACGGCGACCATCTTATCTGCGCCAACGCGCTGTGCATGCACAAAAAACATAAACTCAAAGAAGAAAAAGTGGTCATGACCGTCATGGCGAACCTGGGCGCGGTAAATTTTTTGAAAGAAAGCGGCATAGGCGTTGATTTGACGGGAGTGGGCGACAAATACGTGGCGGACGCGCTTGACCAGGGCGGCCTAGCGCTGGGCGGGGAAACGTCCGGCCATATAATTTTCCACGACATAAGCCCGACGGGGGACGGCATTCTGGCCGCCTTGCAGACGGCAAAAACGGCGGTGGAGCAAAACGTCCCGCTCAGCTATTTTCATGACATGTGGACCAAATATCCGTCGGTTCTGACGGCCGTGAAAGTTACAAAAAAACCGCCGCTGGAAACAATTGAAGGGTTTTCCGCGCTGGTTGAAAAACTGGAAAAAGATTTTAACGGCAAAGGCCGCATTTACGTGCGCTACTCCGGCACGGAGCCGAAACTGAGAATTTTGGTTGAAGGCGAAGACGCGGCAAAAGTCAATTCCGCCGCAAAACAATTGGAAGAACATTTTAAAGCGAGAGTAAAATGAAACTTGGACTTAATATTGACCACGTCGCGACTTTAAGAAACGCGCGCGGAGCGGGCTATCCGAAAATGGAAGACGCGGCCCGCGTCGCGCTGGGCATGGGCGCGGAAAGCATTGTCATTCACCTGCGCCGTGACAGGCGGCACGTGAAAGACGAAGACGTTGAAATTTTGTGCAAAAAATTCCCCGGCCGCGTACATTTGGAATGCGCGGCCACGTCTGAGATGGAGAGAGCCGCGCTGAAATACAAACCGGCTTCCGTCTGCCTCGTGCCGGAATTTGAAGGCGAAAAAACCACGCGCGGCGGCCTTAATTTAAACGCCGCTAATACCGCCAAAATAAAAAAGATTACAAAAAATTTGCAAAGCAAAAAAATAAAAGTAAGCCTTTTCATAAACCCCGCTGCCGACGACGTTCGGACCACAAAAAATATCGGCGCGGATATTGTCGAATTCTGTACCGCGCAGTACAGCGAAGCCAAAAACAAAAAAGAAAAGGCCGCGAGACTGGAAGATTTGGCCGTCTGCTCCATTTTGGCGCGGGAGCTCGGCCTTGAAGTGCACGCCGGGCACGGGCTGGATTATTCAGACGCGAAACCCGTCGCGCAATTAGACGGCATGGAATGCCTCAATATCGGTTTTTCAATAATCGCGAAATCAATTTTCGTAGGTTTATCCGCCGCCGTCGCCGAGATGGTGGAAATATGTGCGGAATAATAGGCTACGCGGGCCGCAAAAGCGCGGCGCCGTACATTATTGAAGGGCTAAAAAATCTGGAGTACCGCGGTTATGATTCCGCCGGCATAGCGGTTATTCAGGACGGAAAACTGCGCCGCCTGCGCGCGGCCGGCAAAGTCAGCGCGCTTGAAAAACTTACGGCGCAAAAAAATTTTACGGGCGCAACCGCGCTGGGCCACACAAGGTGGGCCACGCACGGCAAACCTTCCGAAGTTAACTCTCACCCCCACACCGACTGCTCGGGCGAAATTGCCGTCGTGCACAACGGGATTATTGAAAATTACCAAAACCTCAAAGAAGAATTAAAAAAGAAAAAGCACGTTTTCCGTTCCGAAACGGATACTGAAGTCATAGCCCACCTAATAGAAGAAAATTTAAAAACGGAAAATAAAAATCTGCCGCCTGAAAAACAACTTCTAAGCGCGGCCCAAAAAACTTTAAAAAGGCTGAGCGGCGCTTTTGCCGTGGGCGTTGTTTGGAGCGGCGCGCCGGGAATTATCCTCGGCGCGCGCAAGCAAAGCCCTCTTGTGGCCGGCCTTGGCAAAGACGAAAATTTTATAGCGTCCGACGTAACCGCTTTTTTAAAACACACAAAAAACGCCGTCTTCCTTGAGGACAATGAAATCGCGGTAATCTCGCCGTCAGGCGCAAAATTTTACGGCGCGGACGGTTTTGAAAAAACACCGGAAATCACGGAAATAAAATGGAGCCGCGCCGGCGCGGAAAAAGGCGGCTACGCGCATTTTATGCTCAAAGAAATTTATGAGCAGCCGCAGGCAACGGCCGACACGCTGCGTTTTGACGGCGGCGGCATTCGGGCCGCTTTCGGGCTTTCCAAAGACGAGGCCGTGCGGATAAAAAATATACAAATTCTGGCCTGCGGCACGGCTTACCACGCCGGGCTCGCGGCAAAATATTTTATTGAACGCTGCGCCGGCGCGCCCGTGAACGTCGACTATGCGTCGGAGTACAAATACCGCAGCGTGCCGCCGGCGGCGGGCACGCTTGCCGTCGCCGTCAGCCAGTCCGGCGAAACGGCGGACACCATAGCCGCGTTTAAAAAAGCGAAACATCTGGGTTTTAAAACTTTGGCGGTATGCAACGTTTTCGGGTCCACGCTGACCCGCATGGCGGATCATACTTTTTTCACGCGCTGCGGGCCGGAGATAAGCGTGGCCTCCACCAAAGCTTTCACCAGCCAGCTGGCGGCGCTTTACGCCCTGGGGCTGTTTTTGGGACGCGAGAACGGCGGGCTTTCAGAAAACGATTACAAAAAATTGGGCGGGGAATTTTTCAGCCTTCCGCGCAGACTTGAAGAAGCCGTAAAAACGCTGGCCCCCGCGGTTGAAAAACTGGCGAAAAAAGTTTACCGCAAAGAAACTTTCGTATTTCTTGCGCGCGGCGCGAATTACCCGGTCGCGCTGGAAGGCGCGCTTAAACTTAAAGAAATATCTTATTTGCACGCGGAGGGCTTTGCCGGCGGGGAAATAAAGCACGGCCCCATAGCGCTGATTGACAAAAACCTGCCCGTCATAGCGCTCATGCCGAAGGACGATTTGTTTGAAAAAATGCTTTCCGCCGTCGAAGAAACCAAAGCACGCGGCGCGCGCGTGATTGCGGCGACCGACGCGAAAGGCGCGGCGCTTTTAAAAAGCAAAGTTTCCGATATTCTGGTTATCCCCTCCTGCGCGCATTTTCTGGCGCCGGTTTTGAACGCCGTCGCGGTGCAGTTTTTCGCTTATTATATCGCCAAACTGAGAAAGAGAGAAATAGACAAGCCGCGCAATCTTGCAAAAAGCGTGACGGTGGAATAATGAAAATCACCAAAAATTTCGTCAGAAAAAATTTACCGAAACGGCCCGCAAATTCCAACAAAGGCAGTTTCGGCAAAATTTTTTCTCTGTGCGGCAGCGCGAATATGACGGGCGCGGCCGTGCTGGCCGCAAAAGCCGCGCTGGGCTCCGGCGCGGGGTACGTTACGGCAGCTGTTCCGGCGGAAGTTAAGGACGTTTTGTTTTGTTCAGTTCCGGAGGCCGTCGTGCTGCCGCTGGCCGGCGCGGAAATTTCTCAAATTAAAAAGCATTTGGGAAAAGTTAAACACACTTTGGTTTTGGCGGGGCCCGGGCTGACGGTTGAAAGAGCAAAAAAATTTTTGCCGGTTTTATTAAAGCTAAATTTGCCGCTTGTTTTTGACGGGGACGCGCTTAACGCGCTGGCGCAGATAAAATTTAAATTCAAAGTTCCGGCGATTTTAACGCCGCACCCGCTGGAGGCCGCGCGGCTGCTCGGCCTTTCCCGCCCGCCGGAAGACCGCCAAAAAGCGGCGGCGGAGATTGCCGAAAAATATAACTGCGTCTGCGTTTTGAAGGGACATGACACCGTTGTCACCGACGGGAAAACTTTTTTACAAAACACCACCGGCGGCGGCGAACTTGCAAAAGCCGGCGCCGGCGACGTGCTGGCGGGCATTATAAGCGGCCTCTGGGCCCAGACGGGCGGAACCGCGCAAACCGCGCTGAACGCGGCGGCTTGCGGCGTTTTTATTCACGGGCTTTGCGGGGATATGGCGGGCAAAAAGTTCGGCGGGTACAGCGTGCTGGCGTCCGATTTACACAAATTTATAGGCCTTGCGATAAAACAAATTTTATAAAATTTAACTATGAATATACTTCTTATTACACTTGCGCTTGTAATCATTTGCTGCGCGGCCGCGGTTTATTACATTTATAAACAAAGCCTGCAAATGCTCAGCCCGGCGTACAAAAAACACCCGCTCGCCGTGTTCCCGGACCAGTTCAAAATTCCTTTTGAAAATATCAATTTTACGACGAAAGATAAAATAAAAATCAAAGGCTGGTTTATCCCGTTCGCCGGAAGCTCCAAAACGATTTTTCTGATGCACGGCTGGGGGCAGAACAGAGGCGATATTTTTAAGCACACTTTTTTTCTGCGCGATTTGGGTTTCAACTTGGTCTATTTTGATTTCCGCGCGATGGGCGAAAGCGGCGGCACCGTCAGCAGCGTAGGATATTTGGAAACAAAAGACATTGACGCGGCCATGGATTATATTAAAACCACCCGCCCGGCCGCGTGCGAAAAAATAGGTTTTTACGGCATAAGCATGGGCGCGGCCGCCGCCATTTACTGCGCGGCTAAAAATAAAGACGTGCTGTGTTTAGTAAGCGAGGCCGCGTATTTTTCCTACAACCGCGTCATATCGCGCTGGGCGTGGATTAACAAAAAAATACCGTATTTTCCTGTCATGCCGCTGGCGCTTTTTTTCATAAGGCGGCGGCTGGGTTTTGACCCGGAAAAATACAGCCCCGCCTACAACGTGGCCGCGCTGAAAGGCCGGCCGCTTTTGATTATCCACGGCAGGCAGGACAATCTGGTGCCGGCGGTAAACGCCACAAAACTTTTCAAAAACGCCGGCGACCCGAAGGATATTTGGATAATCCCCGGCGCAAAGCACAACCAGTGCGCGGAGATAGGCGGCGGGGAATATAAGTACAGGCTGTCGGAATTTTTTACAAAGAATTTATAGATTTTTTCTTAAATATAAAACAAGAAGGGCCGCGGCAAAAGCCGCGGCCCTTCTTTATTTATTTTCGTACCGTTTGTTAAATAATATGTTTTAAAAAAACTGTTAAAAAATCTAAAACAATTATAAAAAATATTATACCTATAGATATTTTTAATATCTTTTGTTTCCCTTTTTCTTTATTAATAAACAATATCAACGTTCCGCCAAGCATACCAAGCAACATTGGAAAAAACAGAACGAAAGCAGTAGTTAAAACTTTTAAACTCAGGTCAGGTTCATTGATAAATGCGGCGGTCCAAAAAATACCCATCATCAAAAAAAGAGAGACTGATATTAAGATAATTGAGATACCAAGAATTTTCATATAACAAAATAATCTGACATACAACCCATAGATACTTATAGTTAAGAACAAACTTTTATTTGCGCCTGTGGGTTAAGGTGGAGCCTTTGGACGTCAGTTCCTCTAAGAATTTTCCCGCGCCGAGAACGACGCAGCTCAGCGGGTCGGCCGCGCGGTGGACGGGTATGTCTATTTCTTTGTGGATTAAATCAGTTATGCCGCGGAGAAGACTGCCGCCTCCGGCTACGACCAGCCCGCGGTCAACCAAATCAGCCGCGAGTTCCGGCGGGGTTTCTTCAAGAGTGCTTTTGATTACGTCAATAATTAAGCGCACCGGCTCCATTAAAGCCTGGCGGATTTCTTCCGACGTTACCGTCAGCGTGCGGGGAAGGCCCTGCGTCTGGTCACGGCCTTTGACTTCCACCGTCTTTTCTTCTTTAAGCGGGAAAACGGAGCCTATGTTTATCTTCACGTCTTCCGCCGTGGTTTCGCCCACGACCAGGTTATAGCGCTTTCTGAAATATTGGACAATGCAGTCCGTAAGTTCGTCACCGGCCACGTCTATGGATTTTGTGACCACCATGCCGCCCAGCGCGATTACGGCCACTTCCGTCGTGCCGCCGCCTATGTCTACTATCATGCTGGCGTGCGGTTCGGTGATGGGCAGGTCCGCGCCCATGGCCGAGGCCATAGGCTCTTCAATCAAATATACGTCGCGCGCTCCGGCCTGTCTGGCCGCGTCTTCCACCGCGCGTTTTTCAACGCCCGTGATGTCCGACGGTATGCCGATAACCAGACGCGGGCGCAGTAAACTTTTGCGGCTGTGGATTTGGCGGATAAAATATTTAATCATTTCCTGCGTGACTTCAAAATCCGCTATGACGCCGTTGCGCAGCGGGCGCACGGCTATTATGTTTGCCGGCGTGCGGCCCAGCATCTGTTTGGCCTTTGCGCCGACGGCGCGTATCTCGCCGGTTTCGCGGTCAACCGCCACCACCGACGGCTCGCGCAGCACCACGCCTTTGTCTTTGACGTAAATCAGACAATTGGCCGTGCCCAAGTCCATGCCCATGTCAGACGAAAAAAGACCGCCCAAAAAATCTATGAACATATTTTACCCCTGGAGATTTTTACTCTACCAGCTTAACTATCGCCACTTCCGCGTTGTCGCCCTGCCTTCTGCCGGCGCGGTAAATCCTTGTGAAACCGCCAGGTCTGGAAGAGTAGCGGCCGGCGAGAACTTCAAATAATTTTTTGAAGGCCGCTTTGTCTTTCAAAGTGTCTTTGACGCGCAGGTGCTGGCCGTCTTTGGCTAAAGTGATAAGGCCGTCAACGACGCGGCGGAGCTCTTTGGCTTTCTGCACCGTAGTCTCAATTTCCTCGTGCAAAATTATGCTCGTCGCCATATTGTTCAACATGGCTTTTTTGTGCGAGCCGGTTTTGCCGAGTTTTCTGTGTCCAGTGTTTTTAATCATAACGCTTAAAACTGCTCCTTAAAATTTCATGCCGAGAGAAAGTTTCATCTCGGCCAGTCTTTCTTTGACCTCGTCGAGAGAGCGGGTGCCGAAGTTTTTTATCATCTTTAAATCTTCTTCGGTTTTCGTCACCAAATCCCTCACGGTGGCGATGCCCTCTGATTTCAGACAGTTGATTGAGCGTGAAGAAAGTTCTATAAACTCAACCGACTGGTTCAAAAGTTCTTCAAGCTTGCTGTTCAGCGCGGGCGCGCCGGAAACGCTGCCAGTCGAAGAAAGCGGCTCAGCCGCCGGAGCGGCGGGGGCCGGAACTTCCTCGCCCTCTATCGTAAAAATGCGGAGGGACTGCGAAAGCAAAACAGCCGCGCGGTGCAAAGCCTTTGCGGGCTCAAGCGTGCCGTCCGTCGTGATTTCAAGAAGAAGCCTGTCATAGTCCGTCTTCTGCCCGACGCGGGCCGGCTCAACGTCATAATGCACTTTTAAGATGGGGGAAAAAACCGCGTCCACCGGAATAAAACCCGCCGGGCGTGAAATTTTGCTCAAATCTTCCGCCGGCACGTAGCCTTTGCCCTGGGAAACTTCAATTTCAAGTTCCAGCTTTCCGCCCGTCTCAAGATTGGCGATTTCAAGGTCTTTGTTTATGATTTCAAGACCCGTGACTTCCTCAATGTCTTTGGCGGTGATTTTGCCGGGTTTTTTGGCGTTTAAATAAATATACTCTTTATTTTTGCCCTCTAATTTCACTCTCAGTTTTTTGAGGTTTAAAAGAATATTGATAACGTCTTCCCGCACGTTGGGAACGGTGCTGTATTCATGCACCGCGCCTTTCACGCGCACCGCGGTTACCGCCGCGCCGTCCAGGCCCGAAAGCAAAATCCTGCGAAGCGAATTGCCCACCGTGTGGCCGTAGCCGCTTTCATACGGCTCCGCCGTAAACTTTCCGTAAAAAGGCGTGGCCGTTTTTTCGTCAAGCTGAATTTTTGTAGGTAAAACCAACTGGTTAAAAGCCATTTTTCCCTCCGCTACTGTTAGAGCGCGTCATTAAATATTACGCGCCCTACTTCGAATAATGTTCAACTATCAACTGTTCGTTGACGGGGTAAGACATTTCCGCCCGGTCCGGCATGCGCAAAAGTTTGCCGGTAAATTTCGCCGCGTCATACTCCAGAAAGCTGGGGCGGCGGCCGCGTTTTTCAATGTCATTCAAACCCTGTTTGACGTTCGCGTTTTCCGCGAGAGAAGCGTCAAGCGCCACTTTGTCCCCCACTTTTACCTGGCGGGAAGCGGTTTTAACCGCTTTGCCGTTGACGGTGACGTGCCCGTGCAATACCAACTGCCTGGCCGTCTTTAAGCTGGTGGCGAAACCGAGGCGGCGCACCACGTTGTCAAGCCGCGTTTCAAGCAGCCTTAAAAACTGTTCGCCCGTCTGGCCTTCCATTTTGGCGGCCTTGGCAAAAAGATTTTTAAACGGAATCTCGGACATGCCGGACTGGAAGCGCGCTTTCTGTTTCTCGTAAAGCCTTACGCCGTATTCGGACAATTTCGTCTTTCTGAACTTGCCGCCGCCTTTTCTCGGATTGCCGGCGTTTTCTTTGTCAAGCACGCAGTTGCCATAGCACTTGCTGCCTTTTAAGAAAAGTTTTGTTTCCAATTTTCTGCACTTTTTGCAGACGGGACCTGTATATCTTGACATATAAATTACACTCTCCTGGCTTTGGGCGGCCTGCAGCCGTTATGCGGTATTGGCGTTACGTCCTTGATGGACGCGACGGTAAGCCCGCCCGACTGAAGCGCGCGGACCGCGGTTTCCCTGCCCTGCCCGGGGCCGCAGACTTTGACGTTGACTTCCCTCATACCGAGGGAGACGGCCTTTTCCGCCGCCTTGTTGCAGGTAATCTGCGCGGCGAAAGGCGTGCTTTTCTTGCTGCCCTTAAAACCGTGCGAGCCAGCGGAGGACCACATAAGCGTGTTGCCCTTGTCGTCGGTAATGGTGATTATCGTGTTATTGAAAGAGCAAAAAATATGAGCCGTGCCGAAGGCCGGAAGCCTGGCGCTCTTTTTCTTTGCCGGTTTTGCCGCTCTGCCGTCCGCCGCCGGAGCCGCCGCTTGCGCGGCCGCGGGCTGCGCGGGAGTTTCTTTTTTTATATTTTTTTCTTCTGCCATTTTTTATTTCCTTTTAAATCGTAAAACTTACTTGGCCGCCGCGGGGGCTGCTGCCGCCGCTTTTGCGCCGACGGTTTTCCTTCTTCCTTTTCTCGTCCTGGCGTTGGTTTTGGTTCTCTGTCCGCGCACCGGCAGTCTCTTGCGGTGCCTGTTGCCGCGATACGAGCCTGTCTCAACGTAACGCTGTATGTTCTGCGCGATTTCGCGGCGCAGCTCGCCTTCCACCTTAAACTCCTTCTGGAGTATGGTGTTTAGAAGGTTAGCCTGCGCTTCGGTAATGTCTTTGACTCTCGTGGCCGGGTCAATCTGGCCGGCGGCTTTGGCAAGCACGTCTTTGGCGTTCTTTTTGCCTATGCCGTAAATGTACTCAAGAGCGACGTCAATTCTTTTATTTTTAGGTAAATCTATACCTGCGACTCTAGCCATATTTTATATTACTCCCTTTCTGTAATCCCGCCGAAGTGCAACGAGGCGGATACTTATTTTTAACCTTGGCGCTGTTTGTGCTTTTTAACGCTGCACACCACGCGGATTACGCCGTTGCGTTTTATAACTTTGCACTTTTGGCATATTTTTTTAACACTGGCTCTGACTTTCATTTATTTCTCCCGGTAGGTTATTCTGCCCTTTGTCAAATCGTACGGCGACAGTTCAAGCTTAACTTTGTCCCCCGGCAAAATCCTGATATGATGCACCCGCATCTTACCCGATATGTGCCCGAGCACTACATTGCCGCCTTCAATTTCCACCTTAAACATGGCGTTAGGCAAAGCTTCTAAAACCTTGCCTTCAACTTCTATTTTATCGCTCATACGTTTGGCAACGGCCTAAACAACCTCCTAGTGTATTTCTATAAAATCGTGGTAATCTCAAACCCGTTTTCCGTCACTATGACGGTGTGCTCAAAATGCGCCGACGGCATGCGGTCCTTGGTAACCACCGTCCAGCCGTCCGCCAGAGTTTCAACCCCGTCTTTTCCGGCGTTTAACATAGGCTCTATGGCCAGCGCGTAACCCGCTTTCAAAACCGGCCCGGAGCCCTTTTTGCCGTAATTCGGTATTGCCGGCTCCTCGTGTAAATTGCGCCCTATGCCGTGGCCGCAGTATTCGCGCACTATTCCCAAATTGTTTAACAGGGCGAATGTTTCAACCGCGTTTGAAACGTCCCCTAAATGCACTCCCTCTTTAACGCGCTTTAAACCGAGGTCCAGAGACTTCTTTGTCAAATCCATCAGCCGTTTAGCCGTGTCCGAAACCCGCCCTACTCCTACGGTAACCGCCGCGTCCCCGCAAAACCCGTCAAATCTCGCCCCGGTGTCAATGCTGATGATGTCGCCTTCTTTTAAAATTCTGTCTTCGCGCGGTATGCCGTGCACCACTTCTTCATTGATTGACGCGCATATGCTGCCCGGGAACCCGCCGTAACCCAAAAAGCACGGCGTTGCGCCGCGGGCGCGGATAATTTTTTCCGCTTCTTTATCAAGCTCTAAAGTTGAAATACCGGGTTTGACTAACTTCCTCAGCACCGCCAAAACCTCCGCGACGATTTTGCCCGCGGCCTTCATTTTGGCAATTTCTTCTTTAGTTTTTATTTCTATCATTTTGATTTTTTGACTTTTAAAAAAGAAAAAATCATTTTCCAACCTTAAATAAAGACGCTGCAATAATAAAAATCACGCCAAGAAAAATAATCCAATAAACCAAAATTACAAGTTTTTCTTTCCCGCCGTTCCTAAACGAAACTTCTTTTGGATTATCCCTGTTAACGGTTACGACAACTTCTTTCCCTGCATATAGATTATATCTTTCAACATCTACCCCCGAAACCTCTCCATACCCCCAGCGTTCTTCTCCGTCCAAAAAATATTTAACCTCTATTCCAAAAACTTTATCTATCCCTAACATATCTCCTACGCCCGGGACAGATATATCCGTATTTTTTATCACAACGGCTTTTACTTCAACGGAATTTTTACCGCAAACAATTTTTGATTGCTTCCATAAATTCACCAACGGAAGCCCCATAAAAATTAAAGTAAAAAATATAATTACGGCGATAAAAATATAGAACACCGCAGGCTCCATAAATTATCTTTCAATGAACTTGCAAATATCTTCAAAAACTTTTTCCACGGGCCGGTTGCCGTCGACTTCTTTATAAAAGGGCTCGTTCTTAAAAGCTTCAACCACGGGCGCGGTCTGCGCGTGATAAACTTCAAGCCTTTTTTTGGCCGCCGTCTCATTGTCGTCCGGCCGCTGGTACACGTCGGCGCCGCCGCACTTGGGGCACTTGCCGTCAAAATTTTTAATAAAGCGCAAATTGAAAATATTGCCGCATTTTTTGCACTGCCTTCTCATGACAATGCGGTCCACAATTTCTTTTTCGGACAGTTTTATATTTATAACCGCGCTGATTTTCTCGCCCGTCGCGCTTATAAGGTTTTTAAGCATTTCCGTCTGGGCCGCGGTGCGCGGGTAACCGTCCAAAATCGCGCCTTTGCCGCTGTTTTTTAAAGCGTTTTGTAAGAGTTCCAAAACCATCTCGTCGGGCACAAGCGCGCCGGATTTCATTATAGCGTCCGCCCGTTTCCCGAGTTCCGTCCCGGCGGCCACTTCCGCGCGCAATAAATCACCCGTGGAAATATGCTTAAAGCCGTATTTCTTTTTTATCAAATCCGCCTGAGTGCCTTTGCCCGCGCCGGGCGCGCCCAAAAGAAGAACTATCATTTTTATTCTCCGACGTTAAACCAGCGTCTTCCGGCCAGTTTGCTGGCCCCTTTCATCATGGGGATGTCGTAATTCCTCGCCATCAGGTGGGCCTGTATCTGCCCGGCCGTGTCCAGCGCGACGCCGACGGCAATCAGCAACGCCGTGCCGCCGAACTGGAAGGGCACGTTAAATTTTATTCTCAGCAAATCCGGCAGTATGGCAATTAAACATATGAAAATCGCGCCGGATAAAGTGATTCTGTTGAGTACCCACTCGACATAAATCTTCGTCGGCTCGCCGGGTCTGATGCCGGGGATAAAGCCGCCGTTTTTCTTCATGTTTTCCGCCAAATCTTCCGGGTTTATCGTCATGGAATTATAAAAATAACAGAAGAAAATAATTAAGAAAATATAAACCGCGAAATAAAGCGGTTGGCCGCGCCCTATCCAGTTGGTAAGCGCGATGGCCCATGTTGAATTGGGATTAAAACCCGCAATCGTCAGCGGCATATAAATAATCGAACTGGCGAAAATGACCGCTATAACGCCGCTCTGGTCAATTTTCAAAGGCAGGTAACTTGTCTGCCCGCCATAAATTTTATTGCCTATCTGGCGTTTGGCGTACTGCACCGGAATCTGCCTCTGCGCCGTCTCAACCCACACCACAAAAGCCATGATGAGCACGACCAGCAGGGCTATGCCGCCCGCGACAAGTATTGACATTTCCTGCACCTGCACCGATTTGACGACTTTCCAGATAGCGTTTGGCAGCCTGTCAACTATGCCCGCGAAGATGATTAAAGAAATACCGTTGCCTATGCCTTTTTCCGTAATCTGTTCGCCCAGCCACATGACGAACATTGTGCC
>JGI20166J26741_10022227_pt1 | contig 17629 bp, 7 predicted proteins | sample TergutCu122P5_FD_26741 | JGI IMG/M metagenome (IMG submission 26741)
ACGATGCTCATTTGTTTCTTTGACCAAGAGGGGATCGTACACCGGGAATTTGTCCCACCTGGAATGACGGTCAATGCAGACTTCTACTGTGATGTTCTAAAAGGTTGCGTGAAAATGTGCGGCGCAAGAGGCCACAGAAATGGCAAAACCAGAACCTCTTTATCCACCACGACAATGCTCCGGCTCACAGGTCCTTTAATGTTTCGCAGTTTTTGGCCAAGAACAACATGACAGTGGTCCCCCATCCCCCATACTCACTCGATCTGGCCCCCTGTGATTTTTTCCTCTTCCCCAAGCTGAAGCTTCGGATGAAGGGTCGAAGATTCGACACCATTGAAGAGATTCAAGATGAATCGCAACGGGTACTTGACACATTTCCAAAAAGGGACTTCCAGGGATGCTTCCAAGCATGGCAGAAATGCTGGAACCGCTGTATTCGTGCAAAAGGGGAGTACTTTGAAGGTGGTGGAGGAATTTAACATCCAAGGTAAGCAAACTTCCTTTTACAAGTACTGTCCTGGAACTTTTGGATACACCCTTGTATAAGTTACGTTATAATCGTCAACATGTTTCGAGCAGTACCTTGCTCATCTTCAGGAGGACAAATTGTATTATTACAGCCTCTAGTATCGTCACTCTCTGTATGCAGCCGTACAGTATGCCGGTTGAGAGCGGACTCTGCTCTCAACCGGCATACTGTACAGCTGTCTACAGAGAGTGATGATACCAGAGGCTGTAATAATACAATTTGTCCTCCTGAAGATGAGCAAGGTACTGCTCGAAACATGTTGACGATTATAACGTAACATATATATTGTTATAGAATAAAGGAAGTGTGCTCTAAGTTGGTAACTTGAAACAAGTCTATACTATGATGCACAGTCATAAAAACATCAAACTCTACTCATATGGTTATCATTCTAGCTACCTATTATATTCCACTTAATTGAAGCATCATTTGAACTGGTAGATTGTTTCTTGCATGTAACGGTTTTCTATGTACTTTTCAGTGTTCCCAATAATTCAAGGATATTGTGGTGAATTATTTATCAGAAATTCTATTTCGATTTTCTTGGTTCAGGGTCTGCTTCACAGTAATATTTTTTGTTTGTGTGTGTGTGTGTGTGTGTGTGTGTGTGTGTGTGTGTGTGAGAGAGAGAGAGAGAGAGACAGCTAGTTTCTCTGTTATATAGAAATGGTCAATTTTTTAATGAGAAATTTTAGACACTGATGTCATGGGTGAATATTATCAGTTCTGGTAAGTTATTTGTTGGAGGAAGATCGTCTACATTATGAAAAGCAACGGCCCTAGGATTGACCCTTGGGGAGCTCCATGTCTTGTTGGCTGCACAGCACAGCAATGTTTTAATTTGTCATCCAGCCATATTCTGTATCATAAATCATGTTCAAACTTGTATTCAGAAATGATATTCTCATGCATATTACATGTACTGTGCAGTTATCTTCCTCTTTTTCCTTTTTGGTTTTGGTTGTATCTTCTCTTGTTTCTGAACTGACACTTTGAACAAATGTGATGCATCACTGAAAAGAAAATTTGAAATTATCAGTACATTAATGATGACAGGTGGACCTCCAGTATGGAAGCTCAAAATAAAATTTGTTGTACCATGCAAAGTTATGTAGGCACTGTAAAACCTTGTTGAGCAAACTTAGGACAATATATGTGCCATAACATTCAATATTATGGTTTTTGGGTCTTGCCTGTGAAAGGCACTGCTGTGGAGATGTATCCTGAAGAGGTTATGTTACCTTCATGGCCAGTTGTTTTTTATTTTTCCCATTCATTTGACACAGCACCGAATTTAAACAACAGTGAAGTTGTCCGTGTGCATGTCATGAGGACATAGGCAGGAATTAAGGCAGAACTCCACTCATTCTTAACCTTGGCAGTATGGTCAGTTATACACCCATCTGCTTTACCTCCCGTGAAAAGAACCCACTACCCATTGGATAGGTGGCTGGCTGGGTGGGCCCTACTGTTAGTCTGGATGCTTTGTAGTAGAGGAAAGTCTGTTAACCCTTGTGGGAACTGAACTGTGATTCGTTGGTTACCCAGCTTGTAGGCCAATCACTATTCTGGCTGCTTTATCATGGGTTCGGGAATTAAAATAAAACAAAGTGACAAATGGTTGAAAAGTGCCATATTCTTTCCACAGTCTTTTCAGAAAAGTGGCATTTTTCTAGATCTGTAAGTGGTTATACCTTGGTCTTAAATTTGAAGAACAAAACGGGTGGGGTTCCCACAGGTCGTCATTGTCGGGAATTAGTAGACTCACTTTGACTGACCAAGAGTTTAAGTGTTGCCAAGGCCTGACTGTAGAAATAGTTTGAATAGTGTTGCTTAAAATTCTTAAATATGTGATATTATGTCTGCTCTTGGAATCACTGAGGGTTCACGGTAGGTTCAAGAAATTTTATCTACTTCCAGTTATGGATTTTGAATGAATTTTGATAATTTATTATTTTGATGTGAGGTAATCTGAGGGCATGAATAAGAACCCTGGAGTTCAGTTCAGAGCAGTCATTGGCAATTATTGGTATTTTGGAGGTGAAACCTGTAGCACCATGATCCAGAAGCTAAGACAAACTTAAAACAGGTTTTTATCCTGTGACATTTGAGGTCTCATGGCAATGATTGTTAAGACTGTAGTCATAAACATAAATCTATTCTTAAAAAATTAATAACTCTCATCAGCCACAAAAAAAAAATGCTTTACCATTGAACTTATGTGACAAACAATCACTGTGTTCCAAAGGCAGTCTGTATTGAACTATGGCACTTATACAATTTCTCTAAGTAATTCAGAACACTTGGCTCAGCTAGCAACCCAACAACAAGTGCAGTGGCATGGTACTGTTTTCTGGTTGATTGATAAGCATTGTGTCAGAGATGACTAATTTTTATGTCACCAATTTAACTAGATGACATACTGTGTTTCAAGATTAGGATAAACTGGTGGTAGTATTATAAATTTTTGCTGCAACAAATTCAGTAAACTAAAATGTCCCCTTCTACAGTTCACATAGTAAAAATTGTAATATGTCAATTTGTCTCTTTGTACTCCTTAATGGCATATGGGAGATTAGATGTATAGCTGCACTGTTTTATAACCTCAGCACTATATGGAGGTCAGTTTTTCAGCTTCATTCCCCAGCCACTAGTATAGTATGTAGGGAATTTGAATTAACTCTTTGTAAGCCTCAACATAGCAGTGACTTTAAGTAGATTTGCATTTTTTAAAGTAAGGAGCCCACAAGTGTGCAGAAACATTACTCAGATGTTTGAACACTAGATTCTTTGTTCATTTTCATTCATCAAAGTTTAATTTTAGGTTAGAGTTACATACTCTTGGGTCCATTTCTCATAAACAGTCGGGTATTAAAAGCAGGTAACATCTGTTTAAATTGATTAGTGTTATTGTGATTTAGCCTCTAGTCACAATATAAGAGAGCTGACAAAACATAAGTATTTATTTCATATGTTTCATTGAGCTGTGATGTCAAGTTTACACATTACAGTAAGGGTATCTGTTTTTATCATATTTAATTATACTTTCCCAGCTATATAGGGTATATGATTTTAAATGATTTGGTGACTGTGATTGATGAATTTAGAAGGACTGGAAGAAAGTTGGCTTTTGCTGCTCAAGGAATTGCTCTAAAATGGCCACATTTGCTTCCAATCCATTTCGTTGATTTAAGTTTAATTTTCTTTGATAAAACATTAATAAGTAAACTTGTAAAAGATGTAATCATAAAATTCCTATGTGTGATTTTATTGCCTGTCCTATGTTTATGTAAATATGTGTTTGGTTGGGTATTTAAAAATCTGAAATTATTTATTTCTTTGTAAAATATAAAACTGTAGTGGTATGATTTTCATTCTTTGTGCTTTAAATGTGAATTTGAAGGAACCAGCTGAAAAAGTGTATCTGTAGTCCTTTTTAAAACCTTATTTTGGCAACCTTTCTTTACAGTAGGTCATATCTAAGTCAAATCGTTTCTTTGCATGGGTCATTGAAGCTAATTGCTATTGAAAACAATGAAAGGCAATGAAAAGAATTTAGGAATTCTTTAGTTTTAAGTTACATTTTTACTATGTTTGCTATCTTTATGTAGCTGTAATACATCTGTTAAATTATGTTTAATAAAATAATTTTCAGGAATATAATATTACAATTTTTATGGCATCCTTAATGCTGAACATCTTTTGAATGGGATACTAAATTTAGTTCTTATTTTTAGCTGAATGGATGACTCTGAATTGTGTCTTGTCAGCCTACCCCATAATGGGTTTAATACTTATTTCATTTCGGAGAAAAATTTATGCACACATGTGGAAAAAACCAAATGCTGACAAACCAGTGCTTTACATTTTCTTCATACCATGAAATTTTGATAAAAGAAATGCCCATCATTGTGCACTACATGTAGCTGATTTGAATAATGCTTTCCTAATTCTTGATTCAGTTTCTTGATCTTAGTTGTTCACAAAGTCAAACTTTTGAATTCAGTTAATTCCAGCTGCAAATTTACAGCAGAAAAGCAGTCCCGTTACAGGCCTGGAGTGGCCCCGAGAATTCCAGGAAGGTAAGGTTCCCAGATTTCATGACAACGGCACAGGATAGTGGTAAGGTTGTCAGCTTTACGCACCGGCCACCTTTACCCCCAGGAAATACACCTGGTACTCATTTCTGCTAGAGGCTGAGTCGACCCCAGGGCCATAGTGTGACCGGAAGGATTATGTCACTGAAAAATTCCAATGACACCATCGGGAATCGAACACGTGACCTGCCAGTTTGTAGCATAGTGCCTTAACCACTGTGCGCCCCCCAGCTGCAAATTACCAATTGATAAATTTCGGAAGTATTGCAGTATACGTGTAACACCAGTGTCATTGGTTTCATAAACATTAATCGTGGATTAAAACATTGGACCACTTATTTTTAGGGTGGAATCTATTTTAAAATTTTGTTCTTATATTTCCCCATACACATGTTGAATAAATCCAAGTACAGGTATTCAATTAATTTTTCTCTTTTTGTATGCATTTGTCCTCACTCTTGTGAAATACTTAAATTTCAGAGTTTTAATATTATTTTTGAATACAATAACTTTGCAACAACAATTTTCCTCTCTTCATACATTTTTAAAGTAATGAGCACATTTCCCTGAAGACATAAATTGAAATAATTAAAATGACTTAATGAGAATCAATGACCAGAGATTAATCAAACAGTTTTTATCATCAATTTGCAGATAATGTTCTGCCATATCAGTTACATGTATTAGAATTTCATTTATACAAGCGATATATCTTTTTAAAATTTAACTGCACGTAGTCTGCAAATTTTCAGAATGCAGTTGCTTGTGGTGTGTATTAAAGCTTAGTGTGGTACAATCATATGTATTATCTTCATATCAAGGCTTATAACATCATGTAGTTTTTTGGCAGATGCCATGGGACTCAAGATATTTTTCATTAATTATGCATACAATGAATTGATGGAATAGGGCAGTTACATTCTCTAATAATTGTATAATGCCATTACGTGACCATAATATGACTGGAGCACGATATTTGATGTGGTGATTTTATTCCTGCATATTGCTTTTTGTCATGATGGTATGATTTAAACTATTCTGCAGTTATGTTTCAAATTTATTTATTTACATCCATATAGTTACATGGTAACATTAGACTTCTTAATATTCAGAAAGTCATGTACACAATAAAGTCAGTTTATAAAAATGTAATAGTAAAGCACTAATAGAAGGTAATAGAATACAATATTTTAAATATAAGGTACTATAGATATAGCTGTTACAAATTACCATCAGATACAAAATTTTTACCAGCATTACATCAGTTCAGTCAACTACATGCGTGTGATTAATTACCCAGTAAACTAGTCTAATTACATAACAGCAACTTTTACATTAAAGGAAGTCCTATTTACATCTGTCCATTCAGTATCAAACACCCTGTCAGTGACTAGACTGCTTATATAGATTCATGATAAAATACCATAAAGCTGCTTGTACAGATTTCCTGATGATGAACAGTTAGTTGTTTGAAACAAGTCCAAAACAATATAATTGAATTAAATCATTAATGAAAAGAGTGTGCATCTTGTTGGTGCTTCTTACATATATGTAGCACAATGTATGGTTCAGAAAATGTGAAGTTTAAAAAAAAATCATATAAAGAAGACTGCAACTGCATCTTCTTCTTCTTCTTCTCATCCTCCTCCTTCTTCTTCTTCTTCTCCTCCTCCTCCTTTTTCTTCTATTTCTTCTTCTCTTTCTCTCCCTTCTTCTTCTTCTTCCTCCTCTTCTTCTATTTTATCTAAGATGGGCCTCATCAACCTTTGATGTGTTGCAGGGAACTACGGAAAAATTTGGTCTGCCCAAGGGTAACATGAAATTCAGTGTACAGAATTAAAAAATTAATAGATACACATATATGTTTAATGTTACCTATGTGTTTATACACCACGTGCCGTAAATTATACTGACAGTATAAGGAAAAGTTGATAGAAATGCAATTCACAGCCTCAGCTATGGCATCACTCTTAGCACATTTTGCCAAAATGAATTATTAATGTAATGTGATGTATGTCTCCATAAATAAACAGCCTATATGTTTCTAAAATTGCTTCGGCGTTCTGTCTGGGCTTTGCCAAGGACAATGTTGAAGGGAGTCTTTTCATTTCAAATCTGTACGCTGGCAACATAAGGCTATGTGGCGGGCGCCATGTTACATGGGAGCTACGGGTTAAGAGTGCCTGCTCTAACAGGACAGATAAAGCACATGTGGCGCCAAAGTCAAGTGCATGTAGCAGGAATACATATTCTGTCTTTTAGCGGGATCGTCTTGAAAACGCCAACAGCTTTTAAAAACGTTACTTTAATTTGAAACATGCTGTCACCAGCCACCGGACGTAACGACGTTTTCACAGACAATATACAAGCAGCAATTATGATGATGCCATTTTGTCACGGTACGCGACATTACGGCACACGGGTACCTTTATTAAGGGCGACGCGTTAAATTTTAAAGTGCAGGACTTGGAAAAATATATCTCATCGGTTGTTTTCATTCCACCAACAATATCACAATTTGGGAAAATTATATCTACGAACCTATCGTACGTATGTTTTTAATAAGACGAGGGAATTTGCTGTCAAGGAACGGGCTGGCAGCTTATTTTACAAGAAAGTGCCGATGATGATGATGATGATGAATGAAAACGATCCGCTAACAGCGCCAAAAACTAGAGAGTTTAAACTCCAAATTACAAACGGTCCCTGTAAACAGTCTTGGAAAACAAACACACACTGCTTTTTTTTACATCAACAATGTATATAATTTTAGGTTTCAAATACGTTTGTTTTTACTTTCTCCAACTTTTTTTTTTGCCTTATCGACCATTTCAGGCAACCAGTCTTAACGATGTTGGAAGGAACTCAAGCCTTTGTGTTCTTTTAATTAAAAAAACACCACAATAATATACACATATCTTTCAGTAAACTAAAAGTTTGCATTGCTACTACACTAACCTTTACTAAAACGCTCTATCACAAAACTAAGGAACGGAAGTGTCGACTGAATCCAGGCCATTTGAATATAACTAATGAATACGGCACATGCCGTATTTATGATTAAGCCGAACACTCACGTAGACGGCATCCTCACACTGATCAGTGATGTTGTCTACCAACTGACGCAAATGCAGAGCCTGATGCTTTATTGAAATTCAACATATGATTATACTACGAAAAATACCAGTTTTGTAAATTATGTCATCTGCGCACTAATAAATGATGCTGTCAACCGACTAACGCAAAAGCAGGACCAGAATAACTTATATAGACACTACATTATACTTGAACTTGTGATACCACTTAATTTTAACTGCAATGCGTAAAAGACCATATTTGCAAATTTTATCGCAACAAACAGTTTTTTCTGCTTTCACCGTAATTTGAAAAATAGAAAGTCTTGAGTTCTTTCAAACAGCGTTTGAGTGGTTCCCTGAAGATGGCCGATAAAGGTGAATCATGTGAGATTTCAATTTAAAAAAAATGTGTAAACTAAAACTGTATACCTTTTTGGTCACATTATGATATAGGTGGATGTTTACTGTTCGTGGCAGACTCTGACAAGGAGCGAAGTCCGGTAAGGAATGCAATCACTTATCTTCAGAGCTACTGCTGTAACACCACCAACAGCACCAACTGTTGCTACCACTGTCACCAATTCCTTCCAAGTTTAAAATATTCGTATGCTTTCTAATGTTACGTTTTAACTTATTATTATGTACTCAATTAAGGGTGCTAATGTGATATAATCAAATCTTTTTTTTTAATTTCTATATTTAATTTTATATAATCTGTTCAAAGCCCCACGGCACACCGGGTGAGGAACACTGTAGTAGATTAATAATTACTTTTAAGGGGATAAAACAAAGAGTGCCAGTCACAACTGTAACACATAGGTCTAAGTGCGGTAGAACACACGATAAAGATACCAATAAAACATCAAAATAATACCCTTACACAGGCCTGATCTTTTGATGTGTTGTGGGAAACTTTGGCAGACTTTGGTCAGCATGAAACTGAGTACACAGAATAAAGAATGAATACGTATACGTATAATTGTATTTATAGTTTTACCTGTGTATTTTGCATATGAAACATACGCAATAAAAATATGTTGATATGATTTATATCTGCGTGTCTACAATATCTGTGCCTTTTATATTTATACTGGGGGTAATCCCTCGGATTGCCCCTCTGTTTTAGAGCGCCGCGGACATCGTCTGTATTTTTTAAATTTCGATTGTGTGGGGGCTACCGGCCGCTCCATTGGGTGTGCCCCTCTAAGAGCGCCAAAACATATAGTCTGAAGCACGAAATAGTAACAAAAGTGGCCTTGAATGAGAACATTTATAAAGATGAGTTGGGTTTTCTTGTCAGTATTGTGCGTTATATTCATAACCAAACGCTGGCTTTCGTAATGTGCTGGTCACCAGTGAGTCATTCGCCCCGTCCAAACGTTAGTACATAGTTTCTCCGTTAAACCGTGGTGCGCCACTAGTAACCGGTAGTTCCAATCGTATCCGTCTCTTTCACTAGTATAAATATCTGTGGTTTTCGTCATTGGCGAACAGGATGCGGCGTCACGCAGATGTGTTGTTGAGGTACTGTATTACGTGTGTGTTAAATGCCAGCTTTAATAAGTTCGAGAGTTTGCGCGGTGTTGTTTTGGCGGGTTTGCGATGTGATAAACGGGGATGAATTAGTGTTAAGATACGGATTCTTCCTTTAAAGTCTAAAAGCATTGGGAAGCTTTTAGAGAGGGGAGAATCCATCATGGCGGCGAACAACAGGAATAGGACAGCACAACACAAGAATATTACATCAATATTTTCTAAGCTGCACGATGCATTTGCCGATGTAGTGGCCTCACCGAAACTAGCAACCGATAGAAGAACATTGGATAAAACGTGGAAGCTAATGGACAAAGTTGTGAAATTGTGTCAACACCAAAGAATGAACTTGAAAAATTCTCCACCTTTCATACTGGATATTCTTCCTGACACCTATCAGCAGTTAAAACTTATTTACTCAAAATATGAAGGTGATATGATTGAACTTCATAGGAATGAACATTTCGTCTTGTTCATAGAGAACTTATTTAGGAAATGTAAGCAGGCTATTAAACTTTTTAAGGAGGGGAAGGAAAAGATGTTTGATGAAAATTCACATTACAGAAGAAATCTTACCAAACTTAGTCTGGTGTTTAGTCATATGTTAAGTGAACTGAAGGCAATGTTTCCAAATGGGATGTTTGCTGGAGATCAATTTAGGATCACCAAGAGTGATGCTGCAGAGTTCTGGAAAAACAGCTTTGGAAACAGGTACAGTTTATCCATTTAAGAATTTTATGTTAACTTCTTAAATATTCATTGTGTTTTAGTAGATGTTTTACATTCTTGTTAAGTTGTTTTAATGAAATTATTTTCAAAATCAAAGCACCATTAGGATTGGTGCTTGTAAGTTTTATATGTCAGGTGAACACATTCTTATACCATTGTCTGCCTATGCATCATTGATGTTCGATATGTGTCTGTGGTGACATGTAGTGTGTATCATGAATGTATGTTTAGTGAGATTGGTTGTGGTTGGTATGTTAATGAATCTTTAGACTCACATGCCAACATTTACCTCACTTTACAAGGCAACAGTCAGATATAATAAGACGAAACTGTTGTATATTATAGTGTTGTCACCAATCATCATCATCGCTAGTATATATAGGCTTGGTGTTGTGATCCATCTGGGTTAAATTTCGTATGTTCATGTTCACATTTTACTTATGTTGCTGCAGAACGATGTTAATTCTTTTGTTTTGCATGATATATATATTTTACTCATACAGTGCATTCATGCTGATGATACACACACACATTGTTAGGACTATATTGTTCCTTTTGCTGCAGTTGATACACATGGTGTTCCCCCCCATATAGTGGCAAGTGTTTACCCTGGAAGGGGAAGTATTGTACTCTAGATTCACAGAGCAGACATTTTTCACTAACATTCATTAACATTTATCAGTAGTGGTATTGGGGTGAATCTGTGGACATTGCATCTTGTATAATGTATTTAACAACATCTGACATATTTCCAAGTGTATGTCAGTGTAGATTCCATTTACATCATCTTGGATACTGATTCTGCATCCACCAGGGATTGATTGATATGATGGGTGATACAGCAATAGTGTACATACAAATATGGGTGTGGAGGGGGGGTGGGTACATGGAGTTTATACAGCTCAGAATGTGACTGCAGGGGCTGGATCTTACTGGTATTACCAGAATAATTCTAGACCCTACCATATGCATTCATTGGGAATACAGGCTGCCCAAGCATGCAAATATAAGTATATGGAGCCAAAGTTTGCTTGTGAATTACACACACTTCCATTGTATGCACCTTATTCTTGGATATTTTAGCTTTGGAAAAGTGTAGTGTTGGTTCAAACCAGCATGTGCTACAGTCATGTTAGTGGCCACTTCCTGTCACTGACATTTAGAGGAGGATGTAGAAATGTAACCATCTGCAGTCTGTATAATTCAGCCTTCCTGATATTGTTGAAGTCTAATCTCTTATTCTGGAACCATGGTAGTGAAGTCAGTGAAGCGACTGGCTACACGCTAGAGAGCCAATATGTGACTCTGAGCAAGTGTAGGTTTAGTTAGTTTTTTTATTGCAGCTTTTACTTGATCTTTCATTTTCACTGTGTCTTATTTGCTTATACTTTTAAATATGTAGTGTGAGGTACCTTGTTTTTGTCACAACTGGGAAAAAGATATTTCTGTGACTTGATAGTGATTTATCTTTAACAGACTTCAAAATTTGTATAGGATGATTGATAGCTTGATGTTTACCTTCTAGCTGACTAACTGCATGGAGCAGAGTCCTTGAGAAGGTAACGAGTCCTCAGCTAGTCAAGAAATTCCCCACATTTTATGGAATCTGAAAGTTATTTCCTTCTTTCACCAGAGCAGAGTTCTTGAGAAGTTAATAGTTCTTGATTATATCACTCAAATAATATTTGGTGAGGAGTACAGATCACAAAGCTCCTTGTTATGTTGTCTTCTCCACTCCCCTGTTACCTTGTCCATCTTAGGCCCAAATATCCTGCCCAGCACCCGAATCTCAAACACAGTCAGCTTGTATTCCTCCCTCAGTGTGAGATGCTAAGTTTCACACCCATTTTGGATATATTTGGTTAGGAGTACAGATCATGAAGATCCTCATGGTAACGTCTACCCCACTTGTGTTTCCTCGTCTCACTTAGGCCCAAATATCTTCCCCAGCACCCTATTCTCGAACACCTTAGCCTGCGTTCCTCTCTTGGTATGAGAGACCACATTTCTCACCCATACAAAAAAAAAACAGACAACGTTATGGTTCTGTATATCTTGATCTTTATATTTTTGGATAGCATACTGGATGAAAAAAGATTCTGCACTGAATGATAGCAGGCATTCTGTGACTTCAGCCTGCTTTTAATTTCTTCATGAATGGAATTTTGATGTGTTAGGGTTGTTCCCAAATATTTGAACTGTTCCGGCCTTCAGAGGATCTATTATCTGCCTGTGTGTTGTGATTTTGTTCTGCATTCTGATCTCAAGACATGAACATGTATTTAATTTTATCAGCGTTTACTTCTAGACCAGTCTCCTTACTTGTGACTACTAAAGCTTTTGTGTTTTTCTTTATAGTATGTATGCTTCCACCCAGCGTCTTAACATCATCAGCATAAACCAAAAGCTGATGTGTACCATTTAATTCAAGCCATCTGGGTTTGCCTGAACCCTCTTAATGGCATATTCTAAAGCAAAGTTGAAAAGTAATGGTGTTAAAGCATGCCCTTGTGTCAAACCATTCTTAATAAGAAACATGTTAGACAAATGTGTGTCTACTCCGACTGTTTAGACACATATTTATTAGCTGTTTTAGTTTTGTAGGTATACCAAAGTCAATTAGAAAATTTTACAAACCTCCCTCCTAACTGAATAATAGGCTTTGTTGAAGTCTATGAATAGCTGATGCAGTGATTCATCATATTACCATTTTTACTCAAGTACTTGGTGAATATATGATCAGTAATTGACCTTCTATGTCAAAATCTGCACTGATCAACCGGAATGATTTCCCCAGCATATGGATTTAACATTGACAGCAGGATGTTGGATAAATGTTGTATGTAGTTGATAAAAGTGATATGCCTTGATAATTACTACAGTCTGTTTTATTACCCATCTTGTAAATAGGTACTTCTTCCACTGCTCAGGCATTTCCTCCTTATTCTAAATAGAATTATAAAGTTTATGGATGTTAAAATGAATTGTCCTACCTCCTGCTTTAATCAGTTCTGCTGGAATTTGATCAGTACCGGGTGATTAATGTCTTTTTAGCTTTTCAGTAGCCATCTCAACTTCAAAGGCACCTAGCTGAGATGGGGGTGGATTTGCTGTCTGTATTTCAGTCTGCCTAACATCATTAACCCCATGTACATTCAGTAGCTGAGAGAAATAATTCCTCCACCTAGGCAACAGGCTGTGGGAGTCTGCAACCAGATCACTCTTCTCATCCTTCTGTATGTTAGCTCTAGCTTGCTGACTCTGCTTAATGTCATTGATACCCTACAGAAGTTCTTAATGTTTGTTTCAAGTTCCGTGACTTTACCTTTCATAGTTCCTTCTTTTGTTCCTGTAATGTTTACAAGCTTCACGTTTTACATTGTTCTGATTATCTACATTACTGTGGGTTGAAACTTGTAACCACTGAATTTTAGCTTGCTTCCTTTGATCTAAGAATTGTGAATATTCTTGCGTGATATCCGGCTTCCACCTCAGAGTAGATGAGAGCTATGCCTTTCTGGGTTATTACGCAGCAAGTAGTGGTAATTGTGTGAATGTTCATCAAACCATGGTTTATGCTATTTCCATTCATACAGATCTAGACTTTGGCTGAGATTTTGATCTCTTTAGTGTTTTCTCAAGCCCTATTTATGTCCCCACCTGCAGTTACGTTTTCTAAAGGTGGAGAATGTTTGAGATCTTAATCTGATACTGTTTTGTAACTTTCAACTCGCTTAACTTCTTGAGGTGGAGTATCGTCACATGAAACTTCTCTGCTTCTCGTTTACTTGCCGACGATCTTTCCCTAACTTATGCAAGCGCCAAATAGTTGAATAGAATCGGGGACAGACAGCATCCTTGGCTTACTCATCTTCCAGTCGTCGCATTTATTTTCTCCCCTAGGTCCAGCCTGCTGTAACACTCTGATCCATGTGAAGTTTGCTGAGCAGTGTTCTTTCGCGCCAGCCTGTGCCAGTTTCTTTTATGATCTGCATTAATTTGGTTTAGTTTACACGGTCAAATGCCTTCTGCCAGTCTGTGAAGCATGCACACAATTATTTATGTATGCCCAGAGTTCGTTCTGACATATCCAGCATCCCTGTTGCATCCCTGGTTCTTTTTCCTCTGAATCCAAATTGTTCTCCTGGTACGCCCTCGGTTTTCTTTTCAGGTAGAAGAAGGGGTTATAGCTGTTGTTAAATTATTAAAGTTGTTTTATTTGTTCCACACAAATGTACTGAATTCCCACGTTTCGGTAGAATGAGTCTGTGCTTCGGATGTTACACGTGTGGTTTTGGATTTTTCCATTGGATGACTTGTGTTTGTATTTCATTACGTTAGCATCCTTAGACTTGTAGATTTTGTCACATTGGTGGGAGGTACCTGTAAAAGGTTAAGTATCTGAGTGGGTGCCCACCCACCAGCAGAGTTGAATCGAGTTCAATTATGCTCACAGAGACACGACAGAGACTATTTGGCTTACGTATAATGGTCACGTGCGGGATTGCGTAGAGTCGAGTCGAGAGTGTTGATGCCGCATGGTTTCATTTTCATCAGTCGGACCCCATTGATCGGGCGTGACGGCTATTTTGAGTTAAGAAATGAATGTGGGACAGTTGATTCTCTTAGTTAAGGGCCACCAGGCAATATACGATGCCTGTCATTGTGAAAACAGAAGCAGAAACTGCGTTTGGGTACAAGTTGCACAGGAGATGGGCAACATATTTCGAATTCGTTTCTTAATATTTATTAGGTGCACCATCCGGCGCTGCCTTCTTTTCCACATAATTGTTTGCAAAAGAAGCAGGTTAAAATTTTCCATCGCTGTAGATTGCTTTGTGCACGGTTCAAAGAGTTCGAAAACACCAATCGGAATTGACTGAACTCGACTCTGTCGGTGTGCAACCCCCCACCGACTGGCCTCCACACGACTCTTTTGGTGAGTATGAACCCGTTGAATGTGCCTAATGATAATGTAGGCCAATCGTTTTGTATCAACATGTATTTTTGTTTTCTCATGTGTACTGTGGGGTGATTCCGCAAATAGTGTTTTGTCGCCCTCGTATAGGCCCATAAGCAAAGTTCGTTTCTGTTGCTAATGTGTTCGTATTCCTGCAGTTAATGGGACGTGTAAGCAAGCTTTGCGAACCCCCCCTCCCCCCCCAATATGCGTTCAGAAATGTCGGTCAATGTACTTACATAAACGTATGCAAAAAATTTCAGCCCTGGGAATTCCAGCCATTGAATTTAAGTGGTACAAAAAGTCCTAGAACCGTAGTATTAGGGCCAGGATTGTGGCGTACTTTCTGTAGGGAATGAGCGGTCAGTATTGGAAACGTGGGGCGAGATGCTTGCAGGAAATTTATCATGACGTGATCCCTACTTCCGAAACCTTGAAGAATAGTATTAACCAAGTTATTAGATTGATGGCTACGTTAACGATCTAGACGCTTTGCCCATCGGGTAAGGGGGTACGATGTCGTGGGATGGCCTAGACTTGCCTCGGAGGCGATCGTAATGTGGTAGCGCAGATATGAATCCTGCCCCTTGCCGCCAGAGATCGAAACCCTTACCGTAATACCGTTTTAAATCTTCAGGTGAGTATGTTCTGCTAGATAAAGACCATGAGCTTAAAAAGGTAGAATTGTTCCTGTGCGCGCTATTTAGTCATATAGGGACCTCAGCACTAGTTGGAGGTGAATGGTCAGATTCACGCCTCGGACGCTTCAGCCCCGGGGAAGGAGCCTGCCCTGCCCATTGACTAGGAGGCTGGGTTGGCTGCAGAGTCGGTCTGTACGTTTTGGATAAGACAAAAGTCTCTTTACATCTGCTGGTAATCGAGCCACTGACCATACATCCTATAGCCTTAGTCACTTTACTGACAACCCACTCCCGGCCCGTAATACCATGGATATAATACTGTTTAGGGGTCTACATATTTTACAAAAATCAGGGCGCCATCTCAACATTTCTTGCATCAGAAGGTTGACATAAAGTAAGTTCCGTACTGAGAACCCTCAAGTATTAGGTGCCACGGTACAGAATTTAGTCGCCACGGGCGTTTTGGCGCTATTGATGTGTGCGGCCCTGTTGCGGATTGTATGGAACTTAATTTTGCAGTGCGTTAAAAATGTTTTGATGCAGGAACGGGATGTTGAGGGAATGAGTCGCCCTGGATTTTTCTGATATGTCAGTTTGCCTTATTTTATCGCTTCCTGCTGCAGCAGGAATGACTGTGACAGTCGGCTGTCACCGGTGTAAGCTTTTGTCTGATGCCAAGAATACACCGTAGTCATATATACAGTCACAAGCACCGGTCTGAATGGAGCGAGCAACGTGAATGGGCTGAGTTGTCGAGCGGGTTTTGCGGGGGTGTGAGTGACGGAGGAACTGCGGCGAAGCAAGGCCGCCGACATATCGAGCGATGCTGCAGTTGGGAAATGCTGCACGATGATAAATTATGAGCCGCGGCTGTTCGATGGTGTTGTGTGTTTGTGAAATTGGGTCCCTTGTCCTAAAGCAATGCTGTTCAACCTTCTTTTTGCTCGCGTACCACTATGGCGAACAAATCATTTACCCGTACCACCAGGTACTGAAAATGTGAATGACACATAGTTTGTAATCTTCTAGTTTCACTTTATGAATAGTTCTTAAACGTTTTTCTTTTCGTTTGAAAACATTTCAGCAATTTTAGTAATGCGAATATAATCTTTGAAATTGAATTGTGAAAAGAGTTATATTTCCCAAATGACTTCCCAAGTGACCTTCCGTGTACCAACGGTTGAAAAGCACTGCGCTGAAGAGAGGACAGATTGAAGTTGAGAGCGCAGTGTGACGTAAGAGGGAAGACGTAACAGCTGTAGAAATTTGCCTAATGAGGATCTCCATAGTATGCACTCATTCACGAAATAGTGTGAATTGCAAGACAGGGTTTAAGGCTACCGCCATCACCGCCGCTGCTGGAGGCCCTGGAGGGCGGGACCATTATTTGAAAAAATAATATGGGAAGTTTATTCCCTTGAAATTCGCTCGAACTTCCTAAAATATTTATTTTTAATAAAATCTGTTATGTCGAACTGTGTTAGTTTAATTTAATATGTTTAGTCGGGAAAAGGCACGTGTGTTGCGCACATGAAGGTTAGCTGTGAGCACGTGGCAACTTAAGGTTAAGATTCGGTAAAGTGAAGTAAGGTTTCATTGTCGCTTAAATAAGGTTATAATCAAGTAACATAATTTGCACAGTCACAGTCATTATTTTATGGCAGTGCAAGACAGCCCGTGACCGTTAGTTATTCACGCTGTACTTCATAAAACAACTTGGTCGCCTCTCAATTTGTAATTTTCTGCGTTTATGGCCGGTCACCTCTTATAGGCAAGAGGCGTAAGTCTTGTTTTCCAGGGGTCAAAATTGTTAAACCGGTCTTGATTATTAGAGTGATCAAATCATGGGATAGGTGAAGTGTGTAGCATGCAGTGCTGAGAAGTGCATATAGAATAAGTAATGCAAACCATTTTACTATGATTTTTTCTCATAAATGGCCTCTACATGTTTCGGACATTTACATAACGTCGACAAAAACTAAATAACATACTACTCAACACTACGCACAACATATGTGGATACATAAATCCGCTAACGCCAAGTCACGTTTTTTCACAGGGCA
>JGI20166J26741_10024449_pt1 | contig 17629 bp, 14 predicted proteins | sample TergutCu122P5_FD_26741 | JGI IMG/M metagenome (IMG submission 26741)
GGTAAAATTTCAGTTTTTTTATTAGAGTGATAATTTATCACTCCAATTGATTCTGCGAAATCCTGCAGTTCGTATACCGTGTTGCTGGTACTGACGTTAGAGGAAACTTCATGATAATTGCAACTTGTATATGTCTTTGACACAAGTTTACAGTTGCAGAATGTTTTGTTACGTCATGACTGTTCCGATTCTGTCGTGAATCATCTATGTAGATATCCTTCAGATGAAGGGTTTAACGTGCCAGCAGCTGAAGCTCAGTAATTATTCCTCGGTATCAGTGATAAGCAGTTGAACATATTGTAGTGTAGTGTCTTCACTTTCGGAAGGGACAAATGTCAACTGCGTTGTAAATAATATAGTATAGTCTATTTTCCAAAGAGGTCTTTACATTGAAAATGTCATAGAATTCCAGTGCACAATTATACCGATTATTCCAAAACTCCTTGTTAACTATCAGGGGTATAAATTCCTCTTCCGAAGGAGTCTCACGCGACGGAATGAAACGTCAAACTTCCTCCCCTCCCCCCCAAAAACATTAATTTGGCACGAGCTCGCATGTGAAGGCCAGTGTCGCTGTGTAGTTTCCAGGCAAATTGGTGTGTATATAAACTGAGAGAACAGCTAAACATAGGGTGTCGTTACCTTAAGTATTCACTTAAATGTACGCAGTGGATAGTTATATTGGTCTATTTTCTTTTTGAACTGTCGGTGTGTGTTCATCGGTAGATGAACACTGCAGTGTACAATGCGTGTGTAAATTTCCGCTTAATAGATCTTTTGGGCGCATTACAAAATTTGTGAAATGTTACTATTAGTTAAGTCATATCTGTTCGCCGGTCTGTCCGAACTTCTATATATGTATATGTTTGCATGGAACAACTCAGACCCCACGGGACATATTTGCGTGAAATTTACTATTGATTTTTTTTAAATCTTTCATAAAAATTCAAGTGTTATTAAAATCCGATAATAATTACAGGTACTTTACATGAAGACGTATGTAAGTCGATGATGATATCTTGCTGAATTCTGTTAGATTGGGAAATGTTTCAGACTGAATTTTTGAAGATAATGTAACAGGTATTTTATAGTCAATAACTTTTCCCGAATTTCGCGCCGTTTACTAGATTATTTGAAAATAATTCTAGATTCGAAATAGGCCACGGAATACAATATAATATAAGTGTAAGTTTGTTGCACGTACAATAACTAAGGCTACAAACACACACTTAAAATATGTAAAACGTATTGTTTTTCTACGGCAACAATCATAACTGGAATGCACTTCAATGTTACGTTTACATGCACATTACGTGTCTTGTTACTGCATACAAATGTTATTCGTAACCAGTAATGGCATGCGAAGTGAAATGAAATTGGAATTTGCTGAAATAACATTGTCCTATCTTGCTATAGCATAGAATGTTACGAGTGGATGCTAATAAGTCCTTAACCCGACAAGGAATGAAGCAAGCTACAGCAACAAAACTCGTGATTTATTCAACATAATCCCCACCAAGCTTAATACAATTCTTAGCCCGTTGCTCTAACTTTTTCAGGTCACTCAAAAATAATTCAGAGTGTTTTCAGTCTGACCAAGTCGCCGCAGCAGCAATGATCTCCGCGTCGGACGAAAAATGGCGACATTTCAATTTTTTTTCATTCCAGGGAACAGGTTGTAGTCCAACGGGGCGAGATCCAGAGAATAGGGTGGGTGATCAAGACACTGAACGTTCAGGTAGGCCACGTTTATCAGGGTTGCAAGTTACCAGTGAGCCGGAAGATTGTCGCGCAAGAACAAGACCCGCTTGGTGAACTTCTCGCGGCGTTTCTCCTTCAAAATATCCTTCAATCTCACCAGGCAGAAATGAGTTGATAGTTTGACCCTTTGGAAGGTAACACTGGTCAACAAAATTAATTTCTATTCATAATGTAGGGGAACTAAATTGTGTCCGCCCATCTAACGCATCCGCGCATAATATTACACGCCGAAGACACAGAAAATAAATCAATTTTTTATAGACAGCAACAAATTACACTTTAAGATATTTAATGGTCGCATAAATCTGAGTATTTTCAAACAAATATAATTTGTTAACTGTAACTCTATTTACGTTTTAAGAGTTAATTTTAAGGACTCGTCTAAGTCATGCCTAAGAATTTGGTAGGGAAATTCATTGCAACAGTTGATGTTTAATATACGCACACACATTTAAATGTTTCGATTACAAAATTAATGAGTAGTTTCAGGGCATCCTTGTAACAGAATATTTGATGAGAAATAAATTTCAATTTAAACGTATTTTATTTAGATTATAGCGGACCCTAACTTCCGGGTGATTTGCGCTAGAAAACAGGTAATCCTTCAGTTGTTGGGCTTCCGCATATTTTGCATACTCACAGAGTTTTGTGTTCCAGGGAAAGGTTGGATTATATCTTTGGTTCTTTGAAGAAGAAAGTACATTCAAGACACGAATTTATTTATGAAAATCTATATATACCGTGTGTTCTCTCACGCAGTACCTCTCCGGACGATACCTTCAATTACGGTCCAATAGTTCTGATGTCAAAATCAGCACTCACTGACCGACCACGTGAGATCTCCGTAAAATTCACATGAACTAACATCTCCAAATCACCTATCATCTGCAGAATTCATTTACCACATCTCTGACCACTCACTGATCTCTCCGTCATATCCTCACCAAAATTCTTGAAGGTTTCCATCGGTCGGTGAAAAGTTAGTTCTCAAATCAGGTCACAATCAGAGAAGAAATAATTATGGACCCTACAACACAATCAATAATCGTCATTGGTTAGCCTGGTTTCACTATTCCAGGGCGACTTGGGACACTGTATGATGTCATGGAACTCCTTGACTGTGAAAGTGACCACAATGGACTCTCCAGGATTGAGTTGCAAGGGTGGGAACTGGTAGAGAGTAGGTGCCTTCAATTTTCCATTATTTAGATACATTTTATATCCCTAGATTTTCTTTAGAATCTGAAGCTTAATTGTTCAGTACATTTTATAACTGTATTGGTCTTGTGGCCACTTACCATCAGAAGTGGCTTTTTCCAGGCACTCAGCCACTTCCTTACCGCGGGTGTCCACCAGGTAGAACATCATCTTCATTTTTCGCGAAGTAAAAACTTGAGTCAAATTTGTTCTGAGATGGAGCCAAAGTTGACCTTTTAAGACAGACAGGTTATTACCGAATAGTGGGTCAAACTTGTCTTCAAAAGAAAATATACGATCCATGAAGTTCTGAAAATCGTTAACCAGAATGCTTTTCAACAAATCCAGGTCACGAACAAACAAACTGGGCTTATCGAATGAGAAAATTCCCACATACGGTTTGTCACTGTTTTCGTTATAGAGTCTCTGCAGCTGTTCTCCTATAGTTGTCTTCAGCAACGTACATTCCTTAAGACTGCCTACAAAAGTTTTGGTTTTACGTAAGGGACACCGAGTTTGTGCCAGAAGTTGAAGTTTCGAGTGACATAAAAATACAAGCCAATGAAGATGGCAGCAATAAAGGAGATCAAATGGAATGTTGGGACTGTAAGATCAGCAACATTATTAAGAACGAACAAGGGTTTTTGTTGTTAATGTATTGTACAATGTGTGAAATATTTCGCTGTAACAAGTCAATGTAAATTCGCTGTATCGTGACTATGGTGTGATTTTGTGAGTCTGTTCTGTTTTCAGTATGAAGTTCTAATTGTTGCGCTTTTCAATACAACCTGAAAGTGTGTTCGAAATATAATTTCAACAGAAAAGTTTCACCAAATTTAAGATTACTTAACTTAAAGCCACTAAACTCTTTCTCACTGCAGTAGAAGTGACGAATTCCTGGGTTTTTAAGAGCTGTGTTAAGCAAATTATTTAAACATAATGGTATTTAAAAATAAGTCCCTCTTGAATATTGTATACTGCAGCATCCGAGGTCGCAGTGGGTTACATATAGTCGTAAGTCCCCCCCTCCCCGAAAGCAACACAACGCTATCAACAACAATAACCAACACCCGTTTCCTCGGCGTATTTTACGCCTTCAGCAATCAGACGGTTTCGGACCGACGTCTTAAACGGTGCGGACACCGGCATTGGAAGATAACTATTGTGTTACTGAACTGTAATCCAGAACTGTTGTCAGGAAAAATGCTTTAAGTTCATAATAAGTTTTAAAATTAGCTACAAGCAGTAAGTCAATTGGTGGAAGTTTCAACTCATGACTTTTAAAGGAAGCACATCATTTGTTGCCGCTGAAGATATCGTACGATCATCCAAGACGTCTCCCCGTTACATTTCTAAAGTACAGTTCGTGTCTTTTTACTATATACGTTTGCCTTTTGTATCCAGAGATGGAGTGCCAATTAGATGAAATTAGAATTGGATCAGCTTAAAATAAATTTCACCCTAGAAGAGGACACGCGGGTCTACATGGAGAGTAAAATATAGCTTTACTCTTTCTTTAACCTCGTCCCTAGATGCGGGTGGGTGGTCAACGACATGCCCCGGCCGTTTTAGCCTCGGGAAAGGCCCGGTACCCATTATGTAGGAGGCTGGTTGGGTGTTAGGATCGGTCTGTATGTTTGCGAAAAACCTCGTCCCCACCGGGATTCTAACCCCGGACCGTCCAGCTCGTAGCGAGTTGTTATAACGACTGAGCTATCCCGGACCACATTGGATCAGCTTACTTTCATTTTATTGTAGCTTGCTATAATATAAAATGTTACATTAAATATTGAACATGTGTAATAACTCTCACAGAATTTGCAATTTTATAAATATTCCTTAGAGCCCGGTCTCCTTATGTACAAAGAGAAAAGACCATTTTATAAGTTATCAAAAATAGATGAAGAATATGTGTGAATTCCCACCCGTGTCACAATTGTCCACATAATCCAAATTACCACAAATATCCGCCTGTATGTAGTCCTTAGAAAACAAAACCCACATAACCCACACTTAAAGCAGTCATTGCTACTTCAATATCTCTCCTTGATACAGCACAGCAAATTAGCGGATAGCTGGATCGATCTGTTCACAGATAGTGGATAATTGTACCGCTGTTGGGGAGGCGGTGTGTTCAGTGTAACATACATAGAGCAGAATTAGACCCTCCCCGATTATGAACATTGCTTTATTGAATTGTTTGAGACTTAGTGCTTTTTTTACCGGGACGGTAATGACTGTGTCTGATGACGCTGTACTTGTAGCAATACTCAAGCGGCCTGCGCCTACTCAATATGTTATGCCGATAAATATAGACATTGATTTGTTCATTCGATTTTGTGACTATTTGTTAATATTACGCTCAGCTTAATATTCAAGTGGTTATGGGGCTAAATTCCAGTTAAAACTGTTGGGAACACTGGCTTGTGTCAAATATCGAGGTTAGGATTGAGTGGAGCTGTGCCTCCGATCCCCCGTATTCATTCTTATTGTTCTGTAGTACAAGTGTGCCTTCCCTCATTTATTTAACCCCCAGTCATTATGTTAGGTATTATCCTCCTATATTTATTATGTAAAATGTGTAATTTTTGACGCAATGTATAGAGAGCTGTTTCTTGCACCATGAACATCGACAACCCGCAAAGCACTGTTTATAATACTGTAGAACTGCACTTATTCGAACGATGGTTGTCCGGATCGCCAATTGTCCTGTTCGGGTTGACATTTCTCGTATATTTGTCGCGAATTCTACGCAACTAACTTGCTTTGAAATTACCGGTTATCGGATAAAGTACAGAACAAAGTTGTGGCTTCTAGAACTTTAAATATGGCGTGGTGCAAAGGTTTTGATGCAAGTACTTACTGTAAATAGTAAGAGCCGGAATTCAATCTGCCAAATGAAGCCTATTTTCAAGAGAATTTCAGTTCGCCATCCAACATAACAAGGATAACTGGAGTTCTACTATATTCGATTTACAGCAAACATTTCTTCTTATCCTCATCTTGTGAATCCACTGCTAAGCCTCAGTTAATCTGAAGACTCTAGTGGCGATTTTTCTTGTATTGTTTCACAATATTTTGTGCATGAGAGAACTCGTTTTCTAACCTCTACCGTCATGAACCGGCTTGAATTATTGCTGACGATGATGGAGGTGACGATAATAAAAATAATCATGACAACGCAATGTGAGATATACCTCCCTGCACTGGAAACAACGCACACATAAATACATGATATGCTGACACATCGCTCATTGTAATGAAATATTCATAATTTTAACACGTGTCTTTAGCAAGGAACATAGTGTGCTCCCTGAAGATGGTATGCGACACGCTAAGGAAATATGTAGGAGCATTTTAAGCGTTTCAATGTAAACAATTTTAGACTAATACATGATATACAATTAGTTTATCTATTGGTGTGTGATATACAGTGTCTCTTTAGCTTTATCTCTCACGTTGAATTCTTCAGGACCGAAGTAACAAGTAAAATTGAATATACGAATTTTTCAGTGGTCATAGAGAAAGAGACACTTCACGTCATTATAAGAAAAGTGAAAGGGTTACTTAAATTGTTCCGTATCCGTGCAATAGAGGAATATTTAAACTTACATAACAAAAATAAAATATATATATGTGTGCAAAATATATTGGTAATTAATAATGTGAGATTAAACTGATTTTATACGTGTGCATTTTTTGGTTTTGTTACATAAGTTTATGTATGGAAAAAAACTTGTGAAATCTGTATTATAAAAATTGTCTAGCCATTTCCCAGTACTTTGTCTCATGTTATGCAGACTTCAATTCGTTTTCCAATTCGAAGGATGGAGCGTTCCAAAACAAATATCAGTCGCCATATTTGTACTATACCAGGCGTCAAAGCAGTTGAACGTAGTGAGCGGTACATCCACAAGAATTTCTTGCGCATTTCAGATGGAATCCGAAAGCGAACAGCTTGGGCGTATTTCTATGAGATAGGCGCACACTAAGAGATGCTGTTTGTAAAATTGTGTCGTATCACAGAGCGGGGTTGAGGGGTTGGGAGGGAGGTTGTGTTTGCTTTTTTTCTTAAGACAAACTACATGGTCGCTGGTGTAAAATATTTGTGTTTACATGATAAATTGTTAATTTCCCACCCGTATAAAATACTGCAAGTGGAATGATACTGAATTTGGTGTCCAAAGGAACGGTGTACCGCCATAGTTCAGTCTAAATTTTCGACGTGTTATGAAAGGTTTTGTACGCCGATAATTAGTGTAATTCCTTTCAACTGTAAGATTGAAGTTAAGTTGTCGTAGCGGCTATAAATCCGAGAGGGTTTGGTTGTACCAGTAACGAAATCGTACTCTGTTGATTTCACATAGGATTTAGGCATTCTTTAAGTCCAAATACATTCAAAAATTTTATAATTTATTTTTTCATTGAAATATTTAATCAGTTCAGACATTGCTTCTATGTTGGAAGATTCTGATTCACGTCCTTACGTAAAATTTATCGCTTTAGCACATTTAGCCATGCCATGGAAAAGGCAGTGCTCTGCAGTCGCAAACCAAATTACAGACATTATTGTATTAAATAAAGAAAACAACATTAGAGTGTAAATATTGTCAATGTAAAACTTTGAATTGGCTAATTATAATTTTAAGTTACCCATAGATTCCTGCTCATATAATTTTTGCGTGTCTTGATATGTCAAGGACTTCAATAGTAACTGGATTATTTGGCTTAACAGAGTAGCAGAATGTTATTTAGAGCACATTTCGTTGCAAGACAATGAGCCGCCAATTATGAGGGGTTCGAATCCTTCTACAGACAGCAGAACAACAGTCAATTGCACTGTTCCGTCCATCCTGTCACAACATTTATAAAAGTGTCTTACTTAAGAAAATTTTAGAACGGTGTTTAATTTAATTTTTCAGTAAGCTTCAAGTTTCCAATCCCCGCTGTGAGTAAATGCGAAAGGACCTGACAGCCAGACCTGTCCGTTCCTGAAATTACTGTTGAAAAGCTGCAGTAATCTGAATAAAGAAGAAGTTCTACGTGCTATTGCTTGATATTACCAAACACTTATCACTGTCCAGCGGTTTAAATTTGTACAGTGTAAGATCTATCATTAATCAAAAATGCCACGGCCAATATCTCTGCAACCGTTCAATTTCCGATATATTTTCCTATCGATATAAATAGCGTTCTACCGAATGTATGGCAGATACACACTGGTCAACTCTGTATACATTAGTTTATGTACGAAGTTCGGATGGAAAGTAAAGAACGTCTTGCCATACAAAGATATTTATTGATAATAGGAAAGGAACAGAATATGCAGGTTTTATCACACAACTTCTCCTACTTCTCCACATAGACATCTTGGACATTGAGACATTTGTCGTACCGTGACACCAGTTTACTTATTCCCCTCATCGTACCAGAAGACCGCCTGACCCAACGTGCACAAATTTCGAGGTATTGCAAATGTTCGGTGACAATTTCGTACACAACTGTACGAGACCCTTCCGGACATTGTTCGTACACTTCGCTAATTGTGAAATTTCGATTCTTTCGAATGATTCGGTTCACCTTTTGTTTCAGTGCGTCTGTGATGTCAGAGGGTCGCCCTGATCTCTCAGCTTCATGATAATCTGTTCACCCATTCCTAAACATTGTGCATCATTTTCGGACACTGGCCGCGTTCATAAAATGTTCGCCATAGACTGCAGCATGTCTTCGGTGAATTTCACTGGGTCTAACGTTTTCCACCAACAAAAACCGAATCACGTCTCTCACCTCACAGCCGGCGGGATTTGATATCGGCGCGTAAATTGTCACAACCCGTTACACTCACAACGTGAAAAAGTTCGCTGCATCAACTGCACAAGGTAGCTATCTACAATCTACTGAACACACCACATGACTGATCTGGTACAATGAAACAACTGCGCGGGTTGTATGCGCAAACGTTCTTTACTTTCCGAACATTCCTTATATATTCTTCACATTTACAATCTTTCCGCTGTTTATATTGGGCCTGAGGCTTTATGATGTAAATAAAACAGTTATTAATAATATCCACATTTGACAGACGCTGCATTGGGTTTCAACAACCCATAATTTGCTTTCTCACAGAATACATGGTTGGTTGTGCTTGGTACAGTTTACATGGACTATCTTCATTCGCCCTTGACAGCCTAACCTTAAATTTCAGTTACAATAAAACCTCAGCAAATTTCGACATAAGTCGTCATGTCTTGAAAATACATTCTTACATAACATACTGCTTTTTTGAGAAACAGTGTCTCCTGCACGTTCACCTTGGTTCGGTCGTTATGACAATGAGGATAGTGAAGATAGTTGTCATCATTTTAATTGCCCGTTGCACTGAGCAATTGTTTGAGTCGGTAACGCCTGGTACGTACCGGCAGCTGAAGTTCTGGGATGGTCGCCACGACACGGAATACATTGTCTCAGGTTCTTATTGTTCGTACTTAGTGCCTCTATTCGGAGGTTTGGTAGCAGGGCAGTGCAGGCCACAACGCTTGCCTGCACATCCTTTGCAGACAACGAATATGGACTCATCTCATTAATCGACCATGTATAATTTACTGTTTTATCAATGTAAAGTCCAAGTTCAGTTCGGCCATCCGGTCGGTTCTTTTCTTGGTTCGAGTTTCTTTCAGAAACGAACAGAAGAATTTAGCGAGTTTACAGACAACAAGCGACAACAGACAACAGTACTGATCACACGGGCACTGACTGTGCACGATATGAAATTTCTTTGACAATGGTATAGACTGCAGTACCGTCTGAACGTTGTTATTATCTGTCTAAGATATTTATCAGTTTCACCTTCGCTTAGGTGAAGAAATCAATTTCTGTTGGTATGTAAAAGGCACACGTGCCATATCATACACATGTATGGGACTTTTTATATAATATTTGAAATCATGTTCACTGCCCTTGGTTACTTCGGAGAAGTTTTGGATTTGCGTAATTGTAGGTGCAAAAGTCATTACATAATTTTAACAGAACCATGTCTCCATTGTGTTGTGAAGAGTGGAAGGAAGTACCAAACATTATCGAAGGAGTAGAAGAGGGAAAAATGAAAGACAGCGCGTAATATACGAATTATACCAGTAGGACTTGATAAAATGTCGGTATATCTGATCTAATTAAGAAACAAAGTATTGTAGTCCAATGTTTATATGTTTTTAATCTTTAAATAAGGAATATCTAAATTTATCTTTTCTGGTATACAATTTACGGACTCAAAGATATAATAAATTTTATTCTGCAAACATATCACCTTGTCAATTACGTACACAGTTTCACCCTATTGCTTTCCCTGAATTTCCGCTTCATATGCACACAAAATATTTGTGTATGATTAGCCTACTCTTCTAAATTTCATAATATACCTTTAAGAAAATCTGCAATCAGCGACATAAAAAGAGAGAATATCAGCGAACATTTGATTCAAGACCATTTGGGATCAAATTACTCTTGAAGTTTTACAGTTAAATCACTCATTCAAAAATAAGATTTCAAAATTAGATTTATTAAGTAATTTCTGAAGTTTTGTTTAAGAGGTCAGTAGTTGTTTCAAGTAACCAGAAAGAATTGAGCTTGTAAGCTGCACTGCAGCTTCCTACTTGCCGAGAAAACAATGGCCTCTCCAAACGGGCTTTATTCAGTTGGGTTATTAAGTAATTATTTGTGTCGATATTTAAGATATATGGTGCATATATATATATGTACACACACACACACACACATATATATATATGTTACTTCAGAACTGCATTCTGTTGAAGGACAGTCGAAACTCCCCATTCATCTGCAGTAAGAAAGATGTTGTTTCATAAACAACACGCACAGGCGTCTGTTTGCAGGGAGCCACCTCGAAGCGGGACAGTATGTGGCACAGTCCGGTCTTCACCTGCATTAGAGCGAACCGCATTCCTGTACACAGAATTAAATGTACGGCTGTTAGGAGCTACGAAAAGCAGGTGGATTTACCATCTCACTGTTCTTACCGTCAATTGCATTTAATAAGTTTTTTTAGACACTTTACGGATATAATAATACCGGCAGACGACAGGAGACAAATTTATTTTGCCTCAGGAATTTCATCATAAAAAGGAAAATGACAGCTTGTAAGAAACCTGACAAATTTTCAAGAATATTTTTCCCAAAATTTGTAGAATATCAAAACCATCCATGAATTTTCCTGGATGAAGGCAATATTTGGATGTTGTGAACAACGATATTTGCAAGTGTGAAAATTCAAATGTCGTTACGAGTTCGTAAAAATTCCATTCCATTGAACTCCAACTTCACTCCAACTTCACAGTTTATCTACCCTGCTCACTCTACCAAAGACAGTGTTATAGTGTTTCAGTGCTTATTGGTTCTACGCGTTCCTCCACGTGTGTTACCAGCGAATATATTAATTCACTCTACGCAGTCCAGTGCCAAAGTCTTTGTATTACTTCACACGTCTCTTCTCCGTTTATACCAGTGCAGACTTTTATTTCGGAAGAATACTCCTACCATCCATAAACACGTACTGCGTTTACACGCCACACCAACATGGGTCACCGCCAAGTCTTAACAGCTCCACGGATTCAGCATCTCTCCACCGGCACACAAAACCCGAGCAACGAACTCGAGCCCCTCCACTATTATGCAACGTATACCTAAGTAAACCTCGGACCCGAATACGTAGAAGACCACCGTTCCATACGAGACTCCCCAGGACTTCATGGAATTGAACCCCCAGTGGGATAGAAGTTTACACAATGGATACACAGCTTCCTCCCGCCGGCTCACAATAGTAGATACAGATATGGATATAATTAGAGATATACCACACCCGTCCTCCCTACTCGTACACGTTTTTGAACGTAATAGGAGCAACACCTATCCCACCCCCCTACATATCTGAACCATTATATTCCGACTAGCCAGTTGCACATATATAATATTTATTCCTACACTTTTAACAAGTTATTGTACTCTTTCATAAGTTAACCAACGATTAGAACTCATATAGGGTACTACTATATTGTATCTACACTCATAAGACACGGGTATAGCTAGTGCAGAATTATAATTATATCCGTCTTATGGCCCACTGTCACTCATTGACCAGCTGCCAGAATTTATGTATATTTACAACATTCCTAATAAAAACTAGATCTTATTTAACCTCGTAATTATAGCATACTATGTACATATGTACTATGTAACATTGTGTTTTCCTCTTTAGTTCACCATGTCACACCTGATTATGACCTTATAGGAAAAGGGTCGAAACATGTTGTCTATTTTTGACTTCTTACAACTTAATAAAGCTTTCTTGTGTTTTGACGTATCCACCTTTTATCAATTGTGATACATGACTGGGAAATTCATTATACGATTACGTTTAGCCCACTTACAAATAAAAATGTAATTGTTTTATCATTGCCATGGTCTTCAATGTGGCTGATATATTGTGTTAAATGAATACTAAAGGATTTTAATGGAGAAGCTGCAAGAAAGTTCGATTTGCAAGATTGGCTGGAAGTAAGTGAGCTGTAATGTGCAAACAATACTGTGTGAGTTGTGAAAAAACTTGAAAGGGACTATAGTTTACTATCGTAAATATCTAATGCGCCAAAAATAAAAAATTGTTTTGTGTACACAGCATTAAAATGAGGTTTATATTTTACTTTCAAAATATCATACGGTTTCAAAGTACACTCCGTATATAACATATTTACACCCATAAAAAAATTAAGCCCTTTTTCTCACCGATTATTATAAAACTCTTAAATTCTCAAGAGATCAGCAATACGTGCACAACTTTCGTATGGAATTTCACCAAATCGACCCATAAATGTGGAAGGTTTGTATTGAAACGGCTTCGCGCCCACAAACAACTCACGTCTTTCGTTACGCCTTATATAAAAAGAACACAATACGTCCGTAACATGCATTTGTGCTCATTTTGTGTACCGAATTCGATCAAAATGTCAGGACAGTATATTAATGGGAATTTATTTTTGATCTTTTAAACGAATTGACCTAAACCGGAGATGAAACTACTGTTGTCACTGCTATGGTTCAATGAAAAATAAATGAAACATGAAAGAGTAACTTGTTCATCCATAAATGCCAGTCAAGCAAAATCTAATTTAATTTCACAATTAAACTAATCACGTAATTTATACAATAATTCTTGAACGGGTTAAACTGTAATTAAAGCTTATGGTTGTAGATGAATAATAAATTTTGAGAAAAATATTATAATTTGTTAATTGTAGCACTGTAAGCTTTTGCGTAGATTTCTATTTGTTACATATTGTGAGTTAGCTTGCATATTGCACCATGGAAGACACAAACCCTTACGCGTCTGAGCGACGGTGGAGTTGCTGTTCAAATTGTTACACTGTTGTGCAATTTTTGTTACTTTGAATGTTGTAAAACACTTGAAATACAACGATTTAACTTTTGAATCGTATAATTATTACACCTTTGCTGCAAATAATTTATTGAGGGGGCTTGCGCTGCCTTGTGCAGGACGCAAGCCCTTATGTGTCATGGTGGCCCGAAGTTGGAAGCGAACCAAATTAGCAAGCGAAGCTACTCGCCTGACACACAAAGAAGTGTAGCCAACCACGTCACTGAGCGCGGGTTAATCCCGAGCACAGGCCCGTACATAATATTGTGCAACCCTTTAGAACTTATAGATATAGAATTCAAAAGTAACAATTGAATAACAAATTATTACGCAAAAATTTGTTCCTGCATGAAAAACTGCCGTTTACGTAAATGTTAGGGATTTGGAACCGTTAAAAAGGAATATAATAAAACACCTGCGGAGCAGTTCAGATTCATTGGGTACAGACAAACATCCGTTAAGTTAGCCCACTTACTTATATGCATGAATAAAAAAGCTAACACTCTTAAAACATTATTAATTGGTAATGAAAGTAATGACGGATAAATATGTTATTAATACTGTTATTAGCTGCTTCAGGTGTGCAAGTACGAACACACATTCTTGTACATTAAAAGAATTTCTAACGTTTTCAGTATTGTGCTTTGTTTGAAAATAATGATACATTCTTTAATATAGTTTTCTAGACCCATGCCAGCTTGTATTATGACAACCGAGGTTTTATCTTCGTTTCTTAAGTTATAAAATTGTGTGTTCATCTAGCAAAATGAAAGGCTTCGTGGCAAAAGAAAGATAAAATTAATTCTCATTTACTATAACCTAAAATTCTTATGGGAAAGTACAAGTGTCTTTTCTTACCGATGCACATTCGCAAACCCTCCCCAAATGGAAGATATGTGTAGTTTGGTCTACTGCTTTTGTTTTCCTCTGTGAAACGGTCTGGATCAAACTTTTCTGGTTCTGGGAAGTACTTTGGGTCATAGTGGATACCTAATACCGGGATATAAACCCCGGTACCAACTGGAAGTTTAATTGTTCTATTTCCAGTGGGGGCAGGCAGTTCGTAGTCGATGCAACACTTCCTTTCCAGGAAAGGAAGTATCGGGTACTTCCTCAGTGTCTCTGTGAACATAGGAACAGATAGCAGAGATGAGAAATATAAAGAGAAGAGCAATTGGGTTTCGTTGCGTGAGAAATAACTGATTTGTTCTTACTTTCGGGCTCTTTGTCCGCATTCATTTGGACCGCATTTTGTAGAGGATTACCGTTTTGTTGTAATCAAGATGGGGCAGTCCGCTACCGGAATACATGCGATAAATATATCTGTGATATTAACTATGCTAGAGAAGTTCCTCTAATAATTTTGGAGCTGGCAAATTATCACAGCCCACACGCAATATGATATTTACTAGTTCGTAGACGATAAATCTTGTAATTACCACTATTATCATAAAATTCAATATTGTTACCACAATAATTACCCTAGAATCATGTTGTCACTAATATTTTTTCCATTTCTCTTAATGTTGTACACTTTTAATAAACAACTTTTATAACACCTCACAATAATTACAATCTACGGCCGCCTTACACAGTCGGTAGCCACAAAGTACATTGTCTATATTGTACCGGTATATTTAATGTCGGAGGTTCGTCCCTTGCGAGAAAATTGATTGTTTAAAATGCGAGAGTTTTTCTTTACTTCAAAAGTCATTGGGTCAAATAAATTTACATCATGCAATTTTACAATTCACCTCAGCAAGCCCAGCAATTTATCTCCAATTATTGCTTAACCTCGCTTCGTTCCTCACCTGACACAATTCTGTCTAGGTACATCATTTCCTTTATGACATCATATGTCAGTTTACCGTCGTGTTTGCTTAAACCCTGCATGATCTCCGCCCTCAGATTCTGCTGAATCTCAGGATGCAGTGCAAGCTCGTACAGGGCGAAACTCATTGTACTAGCAGAAGTCTCGTGTCCTGCTATCAGAAACAAAAGCGCCTGTGCCACAAACAAGTCGCCGTCTATTTCTGAAAAAGCAAAACGAAGTTTTGTTACAGTATCACAGCTCGCTATGTCTTCTTGTTACGTACAAGTGTTGCACTGATGGTCCTTATTTTTGTGTTTGCTAATCCACTATGTGTTGCGGATATACTGGTGTGTTTCTGCGTAATTGTAGTGTGTACTTAATGAGATAATATGTGCTGAGTTGATCTAGAAGAATTCTGTTTTATTAGAAACACATATTCGATTCTCACAATCGAAAACTTAAGCACAGTATCCTACCAGGACACACTTATTTCTAGTCGGCTAATAATTATTTTGTTTTTATAATTTAACCATCCTTCATGTTGTAAAATTTTCATAATTAATTTGACCTTTCAGATTAACAACTATTACGATATCTAATTCATAATCAGATACATAAGTGAAGCTTGAAATATCCTTATTGTGCTGGCTGGTGAGTGTAAGTGAAATGACATCCTGAGTTATAATTCGCGATATTGACTTGAAATAAATTAGGAATAATGTTTGTATCTCCCTTGTGGAAGTCTTTATTACAGCATAAATTGTAGCGTTTGATAATTTCTATATATACATGACACAGACTGCGTGATGTTAGGGCTTGTTGGATTGTTAGGATATTGAAGATGGGACCGATGAGTTGTACCGAAAAGTCGAAATCAAATTACTATTACAGTTTGCGTAAATTTGTATAAGAGCGCAAGTCTTATGTAATAACCTCTACAAATAATCCCGTCTATCCAACAAAGTTTCTGTACTATGATTCTGGAGAAACAATTTTAAAGTTCGATTACACAGTATATTTAAATTCTTGCGGTAAACTTCTGAACAATACAGATTGACAGGTAGCTACTTATCATCATTTCCAGTGGTTATTGGAACATTTTGTACCTTTTCTCAACAAAAGCGAACTGTCAGATCGTTCCATAACGCACAGTCGTATCTTCCAATTTTCATGACCCGACTTAGCTGGTGGGTAAGCACTACAGTCCTTACTGTCCTTTTATGGGTAATAATACGAAATTAAAGCAAGTTCCGTCCCTGATGGGGACTTTCGGATGAATTTGAATGTGATTTGTTTCATGAAACCCGAATGCACATTTGTTACCTTTTATCTTGGGTTCGTGTTGTAGCTTAGAATTGCCGAGATGAGATCTTACTTTTCAAAGGAATGTTACATGTCAGTAACCCAGCGCGAGCATTCGCTGCACCAATGCATGCAGAAAACACTTTGATTTTTATTGTTTATTGCAATTAAATTGTTGATGTTATTATTTTAAAATTTTTCTGCAAATTTTACCTAATATCATGTCTCGCGTAACAACGTTTTGCTGTAACTTACTGAACGTGGCGCCTTTGTTTGCATTCTTTTCAGATTGCACATCTCCCTGCGCTTCATCCTTGCTCGCTTGTCTCAACTCCATCATGGAATCCAGAAAGTCATTCCGTACCAGCCCATGCTTCTCCCTGAAGACAAGGTAAGCTGTTAGATTCTAAATTGTTGACGAAGACAATTTCTTTACGCACAGAGTCTTGAGTACTATGTCATTAACAAATACGTAAAAATATTTTTCTCACCTGTACTCTACTGTATTCCAGATTCTTTGCCTTAAGTAGTTGTTTGTTTTTTCTTCCACGAACTTCAGCCGAAAAATTTTGTTAAGGTATGGTGCAAACCATGCAAATTGCATTGCCAATCCCTTCTTAACAGAGAATGTGAATATTGACTTTATGTTTCGCCCGAATTCTGAGTCTGGGTCTTGCAGTGAGTTGCTGTTGATACCGAAGGCACAGGACGCTATGACGTCAGTTGTGAATCTGGACATCGTCTCCTTCACCTCTACTGTGGAACCTGAAAACACTCCGTTTTAGTGTAACTGCCAAGATATTGATTTACTAATTCTGAAGTTTCAGCAAACAATTACTTTGTCTCTTTCATCCATACTTTCTCAGCACCACAAATGAGAGAAGGCTCAGTAAGTAAGCTACTGTTGATGCCACTGGTTTGCCAAAACGGCAGCATCAACATTGCGCTCTTTGTTCGTATTGCATCGGCAGTTTTAACTTCTTTATTACACTACATTAATTTTTATCTGTTAACGTATTATATATAACCCCCTATACACACAATTATTTCTTTCCTTGCAGTACCTTGACATACGGAATATTATTATTATTATTATTATTATTATTATTATT
>JGI20166J26741_10025560_pt1 | contig 17617 bp, 13 predicted proteins | sample TergutCu122P5_FD_26741 | JGI IMG/M metagenome (IMG submission 26741)
ACATCCAGTTATATTGTGCATGAGTTTCATACATTCTGATTAAATAGTTTCCGAGAAAAAAAATGTGGGGCATTACTTTCTGAGCAACCCTCGTATAACAGCCTAACCAGGAAGGTAGTTCTTTTCATATAATAAGTATGTATGAGATTCTTATGAAGCATACTGTTTTATGAAGTGTTATCATTTAATTTCCTGTGATAAAGCTGTTCTACTTTCATCACAAAAAATAGATACCAATCTGTAAAAACTTCAAACAAATAAAATTTCTTTCAAGTGTTTCGTTACATAGCTCAAGAGATGCAACATCCATCAGATGCAGCAATATTTGTATAAGTCAGCATTTTTTACTTGGATATTTTCATCAGCATTTTCAACACTTGTTACTTCTAGGGTTAAAGTATAAATCAGGAAGACTTGCCTATCCCTCAGTAAATTTTGTCTGAAAAGAGCATGGAGAGGAAGAATTTCGAATTTTTCATGATTATCATTGAATTTTTGGCAAAACACAGAACAGGTTTGGAAGGAAGTCCTTGATTTCCATTATCATGCATGATTGCCATGCCATGCTCCTGTTTCTCCTTAAGAATATTAAATTCCTTTAATGGTTCATAACTTTAACTTACTTTGTCATATGGATATTACTTTATATGAATGACCTTTGCCTTTTTATTATAGATTGTTTTTCAGTCACGTACAGAATGTATGGACAACACTACCAAGATAACAGATTTACTCAGTCACTCTCATGACTGGATGTTACAATGAGATGTAATTTCAATAAACTAGTACAGATTTTTTCACACATTGCAGATTACATAACACATTCCAAATTCTAATGACTGTGTGTTAGAATGCAGTGTGGGGACCTTATAGTCTACAAATAAAGCCCTTCATTACTGTGCTTTTCCCTCTCCTCACCTCCATGGTAGAACTTCATAACCATCAGCAATTATTAGCCCCACTAGCAAACTGAGGATACCACACTGTGATCAAAATATGTCACAGTAAAGCTGAAACCACAAACATTATACATGGAGCAGGCTGGCATAGCAGGAATGCTCTATGCACTTGGCCAATAACTAGGATAGTACCTTGACTGGGCCATGACTGCTCCTTTCCAAACCTTTTCCAGTACTTCATTCACCATTTTTCCTACCATAACCAGAAACACAGACAGACAACATTATAGAGTGTTTATGTTTTTACAGGCTGTTGGAATGCAAAAAGCATTCTCTTGAAGAAGCAAGACAACAGTCTGGTACTGTCCATAGGGAGAATGGCACAGAGACATTGGTCTTGTAGTAGATGCGATTTCACAACTCTCGAAAACACATTACTGGAATGGTATACAATTAATTACTGAATAAGGTATGTATATATGTATGTATGTCCATTCCAGTAGTTGTAAGATTAATGGTCATACCATCAATTCTGACATCCATGTTGTAATACAAGGGTCAGGATGTGGTTTGCATATACAGGCATGTTGCAAGGACTGTGGCCATGCAGAAACCTTGAAGCAAGACATCCACTTATATGTAAAGCTGTTGCCATTAATAATAAGTACAAATAAGCGTGTGAAGGAAATTCAAAGTACATTTAATTTACAGCCACAGGAAGTTATTTTACCTGCTCTTCTTGGCACACCTTTTTCATACTCTTTATAGGTCCTGCACAACTTACAGTAAATGTCTTACATACCTCAGATGATCTTTAATTTCTTGAAAATACAGAGTTGAAATATACAGACTGACATACCAACATGTGATGATGTAATACAAATTGGTTATATGGACTAGGCATTTTCTTCATATGTGATTGTTGGAGCAGTAAATGGATGCAAATTCTCAGAATACATATCATCTGGTAATGGATCTGCATCTTCTGGATAATAAGTTGGAAAATGAGATGCTTCCTTCAGTTTCCTGTAACAATAATTACAGCATACTGGACACTTGTATCATGAAGTATAATTCAGTATTGATGCTATACATGCTATTTATGTGTTTTACGGATAGTAAACCTGAAAGCATACTGCCACAAGTTCACAAGTTGTAGAGCTTTCAAACTACATGCACAACATAGTTACTACTTTCTGGTGAAATCACTGACAGCAGCACAATGAAGTTTAATGCATTTTGCACAGTGTTTTGCTGCTTTTATGGCTTGTGATGGAATGGAAAGAAGAGACTTAGGCATGCCTTTTGGTGCCTGCTAGTTGCCCGGTGACCGTCTCTACGTAGCAACTCAAGAAACACTTTGACAGGGTTTTATGAAATTTTATACTAGGGCATTTCCTTCAAATATGTCAACACATTCCAATTCTGGTGAAGCAGATTAAAATAGTGGACATTACATGAAGACCATGCTTCTCTATATCAAAATGTGGATATAACTTGCTAAGTATGTATCACAGTGAAAAATTTTATGAAAAGAAGCTGTAGAAAAAGAGGAAATGTGTATTTTATGCTGCATATACTTCTTCTGTAAGTCCTGTGGTTCTGAAGATAATGAAAGAAAAGGAAGTGAATGCCCCAGATGTGTTATGCTATGATATTTTTTCACATACTGGGGTGCACGGTGGCGTAGTGGTTAAGGAACTACACTACAAACTGACAGGTTGCGGGTTCGATTCCTGATGGTGTCGGTGGAATTTTTCAGTGACATAATCCTGCCAGTTGCACTATGGCCCTGGGGTTGACTCAGCCTCTAACAGAAATGAGTACCAGGTGTATTTCCTGGGGGTAAAGGTGGGCGGTGTGTAAGGCTGACAACTTTACCACCATCCTGTGCTTTTGTCATGAAATCTGGGAACCTTAACTTCCTGGAACCCTCTGGGCCACTCCAGGCCTCTAATGGGACTGCTTTACCTTTACCTTTCATATTTTCACATATTACCTTCAGCAATTAACCATAATCTTATGAACTTGTGTGAAAGTTCCATGTTGTCAATAATAATTAAATGAAGTTTCCTTCCACCAGAATTTAAAAATTTCTTTACAAACAATTAAAAAGGATGAGGATATTAGAACTGTTAAAGCTATATGTCCATTTCCTGACTTGTTAAGTTTTGATTGGCGAGTTGACCACTGTAAAGAACCAGTGCAGTTGACCACTGTAAAGAACCAGTGCAGTTGACCACTGTAAAGAACCAGTGCAGTCATGCTGATTATAAACTGTTTGAACAACCATCTGGGCCCTTTAATTTGAATATGCAAAGATTCCACAGCATTTTTAGGTTACAGACTGTACAAACATTATGGTCATAAGCCAGATATACATGGGAAATTATGAGCTTGGGTTTCAGATATTTTAGTGATTTCTGATTCTGCAGTACATTTTATTGTGGGAACAATTACAATTACATGGGCTGGGTAGTGTAGTCAGTATAGCGACTGCCTATCGGCTGGACGGTCCGGGGATCAAATCCCGGTGGAAGCGAGATTTTCTGCACCTGTTCAGACCGGCCCTAAGGCCCACCCAGCCTCCTGTACAATGGGTACTGGGTCTTTCCTGGGCGTAAGGTGCCGCTGGGGCGTGATGCTGACCCCTCACCCCCTTCTAATGCCAAGGTCAAAAATAGCGTAGAGCTATACCTCTACTCTCCCTAAGGGCCTCCGTGGCCTATGACAGGGTGAAACTTACCTACCAATTACAATTACAAGAAATCTCACTGACCTCAGTGGAAGACGAGTGTCATAGATGTACACTATGGAATTTGTCTCACCAGCAACTGCTGCCCCTTTCACCCAGATCACGTTGTATTTTGTATTCACCCTCAGTACCTGCAGAAGAATAATGGCACACAGTCATTCTCAGTAAGAAATTTCAATAGCAGTGAAAAATGCTTATTTCAATAGCATGACCAAGAAACAGAAATGAATTTTATTTAGCATAAATAGAAGGTGGAATGCTGTTACATGTCAGCTGATAGTATATATATGAATCTACTGATACGATTAAATATTCTACGTACAGACCAACAATGTACTTTAGTAGAATGTGTGTGAAAGCAAAAATTTGCTGACCTGAAAATCTGTATATATGTTTACAAAATCTTAAAAATCTACATCATGTAACACAAATACAATGTTAAGGAACTGATTACAAATCCTTACTGTGGATTCAGAAATTGTTAATACAATATTCTGTATTAAGTAGATCTCTGAAGAATATGGAATGCTAAATGAACACTTAGGGCCACTTAAAAAAAGTGCCTTTTGTTTAAGCATGACACATGTCTTGTGTGTATGTAGTCCTACAACAAAGTCAAAGCACGGCAATTAAAAAGGCCCACCTGCATGTGCTGTGCAAAATGAAAAACACCAAGATGCATATCAGACAACTTTTATCATTGTGACTGACACACTGAAGCTCAGTATGTGCCTAAATGAACAGCACACCTGTCCTAGTATATGCAGAAGCTGTAAATTGAAAGGGAGTTAGCCACTGGGCACTGCAAACAGACTGTGTTTATTAAGGCATACATGAAACTACTTTGGTTAGGCACAGGTCTTAATGATGGTATGTAAACTAAAGAAGTCATGTAGTGCTTAATGATGTGGTATAATTTTAAATCATGAAGTGGGAGAGACAGAATGTACTAACCAAGTTAACACATTCTGTACAGTTATTTTCCTGAAAACTGAAGAATGCATAGGAGGGTCATATTTGGGTAAATATGGTTAACGTGATAAGTATCAACATGTTGGTGGAACTGCTGCCTCCATATTCACAATGTAGGTTGCAGATTATTTAAAAATGTTGGTATATACCTACCAAACTATAAGGTGTCACTTCCCAGAAGACTGTAATCTGAATACTCACTACAGTGAGAAAATCAGAGTTTATAAAATGAGAGGATTTTATGATAGGGTTCAGGCAAAGAAGGGGTGGATGGAATGTTTTCTTCACAGTTCTCACCAGTTTTACAGATATGGAGGCTGTGTAGGTGTCTTTGATAGAGTGTTGACATCCATTTCAAAGAAAAACATATGATTTGTATGTAGTGGTTCCATGGTCTAAATGTAAACAGCATGGTTCAGAATAATAAATTACCAGCTTGACAAAACGTAAACCTAAATTAAAATTAAAAAAGGAAAGAAGGAAGGCAGAGGGAAGACATGTCATTTACTTTCACTGATACGGTCAGGGCCCTCCAGATCATTTACTGCAGGGAAACAACACTGAGTATCATGGAGGTTTTTAATGTTATCTGTCCAGTCTTTTTAAATGTTAGGGGTTTCCTTCAAATTGCTGTCTTTGCATGGTGTTAATAAACAGAGTACAACATGCAAATAAGATTTAATTTCAAATCCATACTTGGAGTCCATAAAGAATTCTGTAGCGATTTCCCATATGACCAGGCATTTTCTGTCCTGGCCAAACACGAGCTTTTCCTCCTCCAGCACCAATGTTTCCAGGTCTGCGGTGAGTCTTTGTAACACCATGAGAAGCTGGACCACCTTTAAATCCCCAGCGCTTCATCACACCTTGGAAACCACGATAAATGCTACAAGATGTCAAATCATACAATGAAAGCAACTGTAGTAGTACTACTACTAGTATAGTAGTAGTAGTGGAAGCAGTAGCAGAATAAAACTCAGGCAGTTGCAGGAATTACATTTACCTTCTAGCATCCCAATATAATTTCACAACTGATGGAGTATTCCCAGGATTTATCACTGTGCAATTTGGGAGGTGATCACGATTCATATGGTGTTATCTTCTTTGCACAAGACACACAGTGGGGATGGTTAAATTGATGACTTCTATAAATGAGCTGCTCATGGCAGGCAATTAGTCAGAAAGTTGCCACTTTTGGATTATAGTCCAAAATCTTCAGCTTCCTTTATTTGAGAGAATGCCACATTTAGTGGCAGAATTATTTGCAACTAGTGATCTGGAAAAGACGTGGCTGTGATCTACTCTGAGATACTATCTCAGATACAGAAACTGAGGAAAATCATGAAATTTCTGTCATGATAGCCATTCTCCAGAATTACATTTGAACTCTGGACATCCATGACTATGAAGCAGGTAGGATATCCTCTCAACTGTGGTGTTCAGCACTTTGAACTGTGTGTTCTAAATGTGCACGTATTACCACAGAACAAAGGAAGGTCTGCCCTACATGCAGGACATTGAAATTATCAGCATATAATACACTGTTTTGGTATCTGAGACTCACACATACTTAACACTTTCACTGCCGTAGACGACCTTAGTCGATTTAATAGTTCCTGCTTAAAATTGCCAGCGCCGACCTTAGTCAATTTAATTTTTTCCGTTCTCACAGCCATAGTCCACCTGTGTCGCTTCTCTTTCAGCTACATGACTTTAGACAGCAGCTTCAGCTGACGTCATCTTTGCTTACATTCCGATATAATGAACCCTTGTTTATCCTTATGCTCAAAAGGAGAGAGGGCTGTCTCTGTCTGCAGACTGCAAAGAACCTTCTATACCTGAAGTCGTGTGTGTGTGTGTGTGTGTGTGTGTGTGATAGTTACTTATCAGTGCAACATGACACCTAGGGAAAGCAAATAGACTTGATTTAGAGCTGAAGAAGAATTTGCTGACCGGCGAATGCTCAGTGTGGTATTCCTCTGCATCCAGAAGGCTGCTACACACGATATCACATGCTGAAACATTACTGAATGTTCTAAATTTAAAGTCTTTATCTTATATAGTTTTCGTGTAATTTTTTTTTTTACTGAAATCATGAGAGAAGAGGCTGTGGACAATTTAAATGGCTGGCATTTTTACGCTGGTCGGTATTTAAATAGCCGGCAGCGAAAGTGTTAAGAGAGGGCTTAAAAATATTAAGCATGAATAGCAAAAATAAAATTGTGTTTATTACATACCATGCTACAGGATACTAAACACATGTAACAGGAACCATTTAAAAACATACAGTTAACATTGACTGATTATTTTTTGATAGGTTATTTAAAGCTATTGAATTATGAATAAAACAAGATGGCAGTATTATTGTGTAGTGTGAACCTGGAATTACAATGAGGCAACATGGTAAATAATCTCTGCCACACAACCAGCTTCTAGGCTAAACACATTATAACAATTCACCTTCATTGAAATCTGATACATTTATGGCTTAAGTACATTTCTTGCTCATATTTTGCAAAATATATATAAAAATACCATACTTATTTTCACTGTTAATGTTTTTGTCAAGATATAATGGAGCCCATCAGTGCTTTGTATCCAAGATTTTATGACTGTCGGTAACTCAAACAATGGCAATTAATGGTGAACTGGAAAGGATTTCATTGATTAAGAGAAGATTATGGTCAAGTTTGGTATTACAAATGCTTACAAAACTTGATGAACCAAACTAAATTTCATCCACATTGGACAGTGTGGACTGTTACTTTACATACAACTTCAAGCTGGGAGGAGGATTTTCACTTTATTTAAATGCACCAACTCTGTTGTAAAAAACATACATAAATATACTATATAAGATGTGCAGTTCATTATGCCATGGGTTTTTTTTTTTTTTGAAAACTTTGGCAGAATACACTCACTGCCCTGGGGTACAACAAAGTTTCCACAGTATTTCTTGCAATAAAATGGTGCACCATGTGAATGTGATATGAGAAGCTACCCTTTACACCCTTCAGTTATCCAAATCTGAGACACATTACACTAACTCAGTGATTATAACAAGGACATTATTGGCATTATTTCCACAGTGAAAACTGTCATAATTGACAAAAAATTATTACTTACGTCTTGCCTCTAACATCTACATAATCTCCCACTTTAAAATGAGAGGCATAAAGGGGTGTTCCTGGTTGTATTGCTGCTTCTGGAGAGATCATGAACCTTCCTAATATTTTTGTTGGCATTACTCCAGAATCTTTGAAAAGTCCACAGTACTCCTTTGTGAACTGTAAACATGCATATGTGTGTGTTAGGTGCAATTTATGTTACCATTAAATAAATACAATGAAACCTCTTATCCATTTGTTTTTCTGCAAGTATTGTTCATTCTTCTGGTTCCAAAAAATGGCCCATATAAACAATGCATTATTAAATCGGATCATGTGTTCCTTGTGTTGTGTTGTGTTGTTTTCCCACTTGAAGTGTTACAATTGAAAGTTGTGTGATTTAAAGTTATTATTCCTTTTGTTTGTTATATGTGCTAAACATGGGTGAAAAATCACTGAAACCACATTGTTGTAAAAACATGAAATGTTACACAAATAAAGAAAGTGTGGATAACCACAGCCATTTTCAAGAAGTTTTTAAGGGTACTGAATAGGCCCATTGGTGTGCAAGTTAAAAACATTTTGTTGTTTGAAGACAATTGTGCCACTTATCTTCAAGATCGGTCAAGTATACGAGTATATGCAAAATTTGTGTATGATGTCTGGCAGTTTCATAAGGAATGTAAGGCTGCAAAAATGAACAGTTTTACAGATTTTTTTAAAAATAAGTTATGTGCATGCTGCTGTTAATGTAATATTCTGTCTACTATTTCTGTAGGTCTAAGTGCAAAATATAAAACTTTCATTCTCTTGTTTTTTATGTTTAGACATATTTAATGCTTTTCTTGCAACTGTTGTTTTCCTGCATTTATCATTTGTTCTCCACAGTCAATTCTGAAATGATGGATTGAGGTTTCACTGTAGAATGCTTAGATCATTGATACATTTTAATAGTCAAGTAGTCACACTTGCTGCCAAGTTAGCCACCATTCTGCAAAACAGAGGAAGCTGAGTAAAAGCTGCCCAAAAAAACATCATACACTGGTATTGTGCTGAAGGTACTGACCTTTGTTACAAAGCCTTTGGTGATGCTTAAATCATTGAGAGGCTCACAGACAGGGAATGCAATCAGATGGAAGTAAGGATTAAACACAACTGGTTCAGGAAAAGCGTTATCATCAATACTTCAGCCTTTGAATGGACTGAGATTTTAATGACTATTTGCAGCAACAGAATGACACATGTCATTCAGACAGCCTGCTATTATGCACACTGAGCATAGTAGTAAGGAATAAAGATGCAGCTCTTGAATCAAAGGTCTGTAACAGATCACTTTCAAGTGCATAAATTTTTCACTACTCTTCATTTTAAGTGCACTGTGTAATTAATATAAGTACAAGTAAAATGGATTATTTTGAAGTAAACTTTATCCAGTTTCCATGGTTGAATACAGCATGGATAAGGGGCATTTTCAGATTTCTTTTACTATCTACCTCCATTACTGTGGATAACTGGAAGTTAACTGCACTACCACTAGAAGGTGACATACTAGTGGCATAACTCTCTACTGTTTCTTCACTCCTCCAGTCACTTGTCCATTCTTCTAACTCTCTTAAAACTTTATAAATCAATAAATATCAAGCATTTGGTTTCAAATTTTCAACAGCCAAGTGGGAATCCAATGATTTCTAACAGGTATTTCGTGGTCCCACTTAAGTCTGTAGCAGTTTCTGAACAACACAGTTATCAAACAGTATAATACAGTACAACTTTCTTAAGACATTTTTGGGGGGGGGGATCGGTTACTAAGCTGGAAAACATCTTAAAAGGATAATTCTGAAAATTATATTATTTGGTAATTCTGTATTGAACTGACACTCCATTTACTAGATTATTATTCGTTTTAAATTCTGCATTTCATGATTCCTCTTCACCATCATATTATATTTCAATTTCTACCTTCTTGTGTAAATTCTGGCACATTCTTGAACACAAGGCAAGGTTTATTTTACAAGCATAAGTGGTAGACAAACACATTTCTCTTGATAGAGGGCATCCCGTTGTGTTAAAAGTACATTATTAAAATGAAAGAAAATACGTACTCCGTCTATTACAACTATCTTTTTTTTATTGTTTCAAATTTTGGCAACACAGTTGGAAATAAATATGCCAGCTGCTAACACACAATACAGAACTGGGTCTACATAGCATCACAGAGAATCTTGTGGTGATTACCTTCCAAAATCCATGTTTCATACTGGAGTTAATACATTGCCAAAATAACATGATGTAACATCCAGCTCTCAACTAATAAAACCGAGAGCATAACAACATACAACTACAGTACTCAATTTTACCAGAATATACAGAATTTCAACCTAGTGTTGTACAGCAGCTGAAGACAAAATACGCACAACAATTTTATAATTTCACCAATTTTACTAATGCGACTATATATATGTTATACTTAAAATCTTTATAACACATTTTATACTGCACATCTTTAGAACTATTTACAATTTTAGAGTTAAGTGATCAATCAACAAGTACTTTAATAATATGGGTACAGTACTCATAACATAGAATTCAAAAACTTACTACAAATAACACAACTATAGCTGGTACCAACTATAAAGAACAGTAATGATTGTGTATGGGATCCCATGATATTGAGTTATATGCACCAGCATTTTTAAGTTTTTATAAATATTGTCCTGATGATGGCCTAATCAGGCCGAAACTAGTTGCCAACACTTGAAAAATAAAATAAAAAGATAATTGTGACAGACGGAGTACATATTTTAAACCCACTTCTGCTGGCACTATACCATAAATACTGATTCTACCTTACTATTATCAGCTGTTCACCTACAAACCGACTACAGTGACTTGTACTGTAAACAGACACAGGAATGCCAAGTCCTTAAAACATTTTCTTGTGAGGAAAATGTTAAGTAGCATTCACTGTGTTTAAAATGTCCACTTTTTCTTGAAGTGAGAGCATCTTATGTTTTATGCTGGTTTTTGATGTAGCAGCTATGCTGACCAGATGTTCAATAATTAATGGCTGTGCAGATTGTACATGCATAAACAATATGAACTTAACACAAGGTGTATAAATTTTGCACACTGGCTACTCCACAGTAATGAAATGTTGAAACAACTAGTCACAATACTACATTAAACTCATGCTGATTGACATAAAAAATTACACACAGACAATGATGTGTCGCGCTGTGTAACATGCATGTATGGAAACAGATGAAATGTGACATAATTTCCTGCTACACATTTCTACTAATTAACTGTGAGTTTTTATCTGTTCCTCTGATCTATGGTGTAAACAACCTTAGGATAAATCTTTATAGCCTGAGTGTTATTTCATTACTGTATGTTGGTAAAAAATTTAACAAATGGAAAACTGTTCAAGATTTTGATATGACAACATATTAAATGTGTGAAAAATTTATTATGTCATGAAATTTCTGTGCATCTTAGGCAGGAAACCCTTTTGAACAGGAAGTACATTAAACGGGCAACATATACAGTAATCAAATGGGAAAATTTTGGAATTAAATTATTCTGCCTCTTAGGTGGGAAAACTTTTTAGGCAGGGTCATTGCAACTGGCTTTCAATGTATACCTCCTGTTAGTTAATACTCAGATTGGCTCTCAGAAGGATTCAGAATTATCCTGATGGGGTCACAGCAAACCAGGACACACAGGAATATGTGATATAATGAATTACTCCTTTTGACCCTATTACATCGCACACTTACTGTATGAAGTTCTTTCTAGTTAAAACTGTAATTTATATAAAATAAATTAATTTGTACACAACAAATTTATAATATGGACATACTGTTTGTGGGTCTGCGCTTTCAGCACCAACAAGTAAACACCCAAGCCGTCGTTTAGATTTGGGATTCCTTATGGATGTTCGTGGAGGATGAAATTCTTCTGGTGGGATGTAACGGATGACATGATTATCCACAACCTTAAATATAAAAAATTTAGCATGAACCCAGCTCACTCTGCCGTACATACACTTCACAACCATTAATGTTAATGTATTATAAAAACTGGCAACAATAAAGCAACAAAATTTCACCAGTACTTTCTACATACTCTGGAAAAATGAAGCAAAATATAAAAATATAATACAAACTGAACACTCATCATACACATTCTTGATCAAAAGAAAATACACATGAGATACAGTTTACAATACATCCAGCATTTGCTGAATGCGTGAAAAATCCAAATTTGCTTCAACAGCTGAAAGATGTATTAAAAAAAAGTTGCTCATATTTTCAGAAGGAGCAAGGTCTATCAGCACTTTCAAGACTCCCCTATGAACTGTAAGGAAAGTTAACTACAGGGAGCATATGGGCTGTAAATTCCCAGCAGATGCAGGCTTCCTATGTGATACAGGTCCCACAAAGAGTTGCCTTCCCAGGGAAATGATAAGAGCAACACTTTTTATTTCTTGATTTATTTAATATTTCACTGAGTTGATAAATTATATAGCACTGAAGTATGATTATGAATGGGAAAAGACATAAGAGCAGGGAGAATCCAGTAAACTAAACATGTTATTGTCAAATATAGTCGCAAATGCTGAAATAAATGTGTTTATTCACATTGTGTTGCCCAGGATTTGTATATAGGAGAGAGAGTGAAAACTATATGGTGATACTTCATTACACAAAACATTTCACATCCACATTTGTCAATATTACTACTGTAATCACAGCAAATAATTATTGGCCTATCATGTAATATGATCACGCTGTAACAATGAAGAAGAAAAGACACAAAAATCTTCACTGTGATAGCTGCTCCTAGAATTCAATCTACAGATTTACTGTATGAAGCCCACAGTAAGTACAGCAACCAGAACTTACTGAATCTGCATGCATTTAAATAAGGAAGCTTATTTCTGAATTATTTTCATTGCTGAACTTAGCACACCTAGTTCTGTGACATGTAACAGTGTATAACATTGCATTGCTGAGAACAAAGATGTGATTGAGTAGTATTACAGATTTGTTGTCATCATTGGTATAACGATTTTTAGAGTTGTTAATTTTTTGTACTAGGGTAATGAAATGGCTTATGTATAAAACTCACATGTAGTAGGGTTGTGAGAACTCTGGTACCATCTTTAAGCCACAATGGATATATGCCTATCTTACGGGCAATTACACCTGTTCTCCTGCAACCAGGAAACCAAGAACCTCGCTCCATTGGTTGAAGTTTAAGTGGGCTCTGTTGGTAGGTTTTGACACCTCCAATTATTGCTGGTGGGCCATATTTATCATGAATAACTTCTTTGATGAATGACTTATTTTCTGGTGTCAGGTGTTCTTCATATTTCTGTAAGCATGAACAAATAAACATTTAAAAAATATCTCTATCCCTTGCAACCTGTTTGATCACATATGTTATATTTAAATATGCACTATCAGCCAGACTTACTGTCCTCTCTTTCCTCACAAACCAGATGGGATTTCGAAGTCTCGGGTAGTTCAAATGTTTTGCTCCTCTTACTTGTTGTTGGAAAAGGCAACAGACACTAAACAGAAAGTAGGAGAATAGTTAATTTTATGATTTTTAGTTGACTGTAGTTCCTGACCAACTAAAAACACAGATATTTGATGTTCATGCTGTCTGTAATGGGTTCACAATATGGATGGTAACTGCAGTCAGTAGTCACAGTCACTGTCAGTGCCAGTGTAGAATATCAAATTGCAAATACAAGCAATTCACTGGAAACAGTTTTACAACTGGGATCAACAAGACTGAGGAGGTGTGAAACATATCTAATTGTTGGTTTAGTTTCTTCATATGGTTATTAGACTCAACATGACCTTTCTAACCTACAGAAGTTAACCTGGCTGAAAACAAATAGCAATTTGTGTATACTGGAAATCCAAAAAGCAGCTTTGGGAATGGTAACTCACAGACATACCACAGGTGAAACTTCAGGCTAATGCAGAAGCGATCCTGCTACCTGTACTGAGTGGCATGTTATATTACCAGGCCATATGGTATTTACACAGCAATCCTATCAGTCTTCCCACAGTAATTTTCCAGCTAGTCATAAAACTCCCAGTTTCCATAAAAATCAAGGACCCATCATTACTTACATGGCCTATCAATAGTTTCTATTCTAAATAAGGCCATATCTTTACAATCTAAGTTTCTGAAATCCAGTATAATGCTACTTCTTCTCTATGTACAGGCAATGCAAGTAAAGGTTTGTATACAAAAATTTTACATGCATTTCTACATGTCTCATCTATCTCATCCTTCTTGTTCTGATTTCTCTAACAATTTTTGGTGATGAGTACAAGTTTGAGAAGCATCATTACATAGTATTCTCCTATTATTTATTTTTTACTTCACCAGTCTGAGAGTCTGGAAATCTGAACACCCCCAGTCTCCCATTCATCCAACACGTTTCACACCCATATGAAACAAAAGGCAAAATACATGTATAATTCATTATGTTTTTATATAGGACTCAGGATCATGTTCCTTTAATATTTTCATTTAAAAACAAGTTAACAAGTAGCAGCAACTAAGAGCAAAACCTGACTTAAGATTATACAGATAGTACCATATTTTGTTGTTATTACAAATCTTCAAACAATTTAATGTATTATTAATTCCATTATAATACTGTTCTGCTTTCTGAAATGATCGAGAAAAATAAATTTAGTTTCATCTGTGTTTCCTCTTATGTCACAATGTTTCTTGGTTTCTAATATCAAGTACGTTCTTCTTTACAGAATTTTTCTGCAGGCAATAAAAATAAAAAAAATATCATCTCTCTCACACAGTGTTGGAGGAACATGCTGCCTCCATCATAAAACAGACATGGTGCACTTATACTATGAAGATGCTTCCAGCAGGCTTCACTGCAACATTGGCAAACATATACTGAATTACACAGTGGCACAACAGGGAATACCAGTCTTAATTTTCACCACTATGTAAATCTCAGATCTCATCATTGGCTTAACCAGTAGCAGAGGTACTCCATTCAGTTCCATTTCCAAAGTGAATTGAAAGTAATTGCAATATAGCACTTCCCAGTTTCAAATCATCCTGAACAAAATTTTAACCTACAGAAATTTTACTGGAGGTTTTATCCCATCACATTCCAAATATGTGTTTTATGGTTTTCATGACAGTGCAGTTTAAAATTCTTGTCTTCTGGGATGTGACACTGTGTCACTGGGTGAGTGGTTCTTGACATTTTAAAGGAACCACTTACCAAGAAATGTAGCCTGACATACCAGAAGGCTGAAATCCTCATATTCTAAATAAGTCAGCTGATGTAATCAGTACATCAAATCACATTACAGCGCTTAATTTTGTAATTCTATAAGGATCCACAAAATGAGAATAAACGATATTATAATACTTCTTTTCCTTAGTCATGAGCATCTTCTGCTCGTCTCAGTAGCTTACTGTACTGTACTATTGTATTTTAGTTCTCCTCTATTGTATGCATCAGGTATGGTTACCAACTGATCTATTAAACATATTAACACCCACAAAGAACATACAGGTGGAATGTTTCGTGTTGATTGGGTTATCATTGATTCTTCACTTTACTCTCAGTTTTGATTACACTGTAATACTTAGTACATTAAGTTTTGTTAGGTTATTAACCAGATGACAAGAAGTCAGTGATCATGCCAAATATTCAAAATCGCTGCAATTCGGACTTTTGTACAGTTGTTCCTTCAATCATAATGGACGAGGGACAGGGGTGAAGGTACAGATCTACTCATTCTTAATCTCAGCACTAGATGAAGATAAGTGGTCAGCTTCACGCTCCGACCGCTCTACCCCGGGGGGAAAAGGCCCCAGTACCCATTAAATGAGTATGCGTGGGCCGAAAGCTGGTTTGTAAGTTCCGAGAACAAAAAACCTCTCCTACCCCTAACCTAATCATAACACTAATCACGCAATCCAGATACATTGCGGCCTTTAGTAGAAACACAGTCACATACAAAAATACAACAGTTTGTGACAATTTATACACTCTTCCCTCCTACGCTTTACGTGTGCGTGCGTATCCACTGCAACAGCTACACGTTGCGTTCAGGGCACATATTCTGGAGGTTAGTTTGGATACTTCATCTGCTGGTAATTTCGATTTCGACAGCGCAGTGGCAACCAATCATGATTACCGCAAATTTTAATCATTTAGTATGCGTAAGGTAAGCAATTTACCTTTCCTTTACAACATTAGGTGCCACGCGGAGAGGCAGAAAGTAACCAAGCACGTTCCATCCTAGGCCAGCCATCTTTGAAACACCCAGTTCAATGCGTGCGCCATGTTTCGCGTGTTGACATCTCAGCTGGTCGTAATCTGTTTCTAATGGTGACGAAGTAGGCGTATATTCGCAAATTTCGATGTCTCGTAATAAGTGCACATTAGACTAACGAAATGAACATACCTATCAGTACGGCTGGATCACAAGTGTATGGTAAATAATTTTATTCTTTTAAATGAATACACGTTTAAAGAGAATGTGACACGCAGTTGGGCATATCTTTAATGTGCTTGCTGGGGGGCCCCTTTAATGTTATGATTGTTTAGAACGGCATGACTAGTAGAAGGTTGTGCTGCTTGAAACACTTGTCATCGTATGCATTTTTGTTACTGTTCAGTATCCAGTATACATATTTAATATTAATAAAAAATATTGTATTACTGCAATTACTTGTTTTATGTTTCTGCTTCGTGGACATGTAAATTCAGTAACTGAAGAATAAAAGCTTTAAAGGTGAATGTCCGTATTTAACCTTACTTATTTAGAATGTGATCGGCTTGGTAGATTTAAATTTACCATAATCGTTACGAAAACATCAGTTATGATCACACGTCATAGTTTTCAGGCTGATATGTATTTGAGAGGTTCGAGGTTCTTTACATCGATGTTCATGCAAGTTTTGAGTGATATGACTGCTTAGACCCTGAAGACAGAGGCCACAAATTCCTCCGAAATGTCAGTAACTATTTACTAATTGACACGCCGTCATATTCAAGAATACTTGGAATTTTTGTCATTTCACTGTTTGTACTGACTTTTTTTTCCAATCCCTTGTTTCTCTGGCTTTAACACACACACACAATCATAATGAGGTGTCTTAGGATTTTTGTCGTAGAACCTGTTCATATGTATATGAATGCCTACATTTAACTGTGGTATGATCACTGTATAGGTAGCCAGAAAAATAAATTTTATAATGGGAGACAAAAGTTATAAATTTCCACAAGAATCATATCAGTACAGCATACAAGTAGAGGCAAAGATAGTATCCACCAAATATTTTTAATGTAACTATAGTCTGGAATTTATTTAGTGATGGATGCTTTTTGTGTCTTTATACCGTACAGCGTGGATGGTAGATGAATGCATATGAAAATGAAGCATTTTCATTCTTAAAGCACAGATAAAACATTGTCTAGATAATGACCGTCACTGTCTGGGTTATAGAGTATTAATGACTGATGACTGAAGATATTACATATGTCTACATTCGCTCATTTCAATACATAAAAGGTGAGGTAGGGCAATGCAGAGTTTCAAAACATCTTCATTTTGTGGATTACTTGAACATTGTGCTGCTGCCTGCAGAATGTGAAAAGTAGATTTTCTCTGTGCCATCATTGGAACATGGAACAATATTTCTTACATTCATATCAGCTATAAAGGATTATGACAGTAGTATATGATCTTGGCTGTGACAAAAATATTTATAATAATAATAATAATAATAATTTATTTATCATTCCAGAGATCCATCAGAGTGGATATAGAACTTGTCAATAGATTACAATAATCATGGTACAAAAT
>JGI20166J26741_10026671_pt1 | contig 17615 bp, 18 predicted proteins | sample TergutCu122P5_FD_26741 | JGI IMG/M metagenome (IMG submission 26741)
TAGGGGACACAAAGTGAAAGGGTGTAGGGATGGTGCTCAGCGCGAGTCCGGCAACAAATTTCTAGTTCACGTTCCGGGCATAACCGCCGACACTTTGTTGATGTTCTTTGTGATTGGATAGAACCTGGCACTACAGTCATTATTGACTGCTGGTCGGCATACCGCGACGTTGAAACGCGCGGCTACACACGCCAAATTGTGAATCTCACGATCGGTTTCGTTGATGTGCGTACTGGCGCTCATACGAACACAATCGAGAGCACCTGGCATCATATAAGGCATTTCTTAATCCCTACAACCGGATGGGGGACTACATCTATCACCTGGCCCACTACATGTTTGCGGCGGGGTGCCGATCCGAGAAAGTGGACCAGTTCGCAAATTTCAATGAAATGGTTGCAAGCATGGACTGAAGCGTCATACCCACCGTCCTTCCCGGTAATGCCCCCAAGTGACTCACAATTGCTCCACTACTGGTGTACATTCTTCGCCTGTGACATCACATATTGTATGGCGACCAATCCCCTGCGTAGCATTCAGGTTACGGTGGGTTAGGTTACATTTTCTTGCGTTACGCACCCATCAAACCCTGAGACATTTCAATATAAACAAGTTCCTATTAATTATACCTCTCCCGTTCACACATACTCCTGTAGGACAAAGCAATGCATTAAATTATTTACTTCGGTAACGCACAACAACACCTTGCGTCATTTAAAGCTGTTCGGGCGGCTCCTACCCTTGGCAACACAGCCGTCCGTCATCACTTGATATAGGTGGGTGACTGAGTATAACCACGACGAATTTGGTAGCGTGTGTGATCGTCGTTAGGCTGAGCGGTTGAGTGGAATTTAGGTCGATATGAATGATTTAGCTGCCACATAACGACTCCCACAAAATCTGCCGGTTAACCAATAGCAGATTAGGCAGACCAGATGGAGCACAGACTAAAAGCTGGACACTCAAAGCTACACACAGCCTTCCTTGCAGCTAGCCCGCCTCGTTGAAAGAATCACCAGGAACTTTGGCGAAAAGAGGCTAACGCGCAGTCTTTCTCAACTTGGTCAAAGTCTTCGATACCGTCTTGATCAATGGCCTCCTCTATAAGCTACCACTCCTAAACTTCCCATCATACATAATCCATACGATCTTCTCCTACCTCCGGGGTCGGACGTTCGAAGCTTCCATCCAGACGGCCACGTCTTCTCGTCGAGGCATGCGGGCCGGAGTAGCTCAGGGTGGATTGATCTCCCCAGTACACTTCAGTCTGTATGTCAATGACATGCTCTCAGCCTCCCACCACGTCGAGTTAGCCCTCTACCCGGACGAAATGGCCATAATAGCCACGTCTCGCAAGCCGACGCTGCTTGTCAGCTACCTGGAGTCAAATCTCAATGCCCTTCAACGGTGGTTGAGTGAATGGGGAATCGCCATCAATGTACCTAAGAGCACCGCGATAATTTTGCACGTGCCGGACGGCGCTTCATCCAGCCCCTACTAGTTACACTACTCGGGGAACCAATCAAATCGTTCGACACCACTCGTTATCTGGGTGTAACCCTAGACAAAGTTCTCAGCCGGTCGCCTGTCATCGATCAGGTTAGAAAAAATACCGCTCAAAGGATAGGCATGCTGGATCCCCTCCTGAACAGTTAGAGTGATCTCTCCGTCACGAACGGAGTCCTGCTATATAAGCAGCTCATCCGCCCCCTGATTGATTATGCGTGCCCAGCGTGAAGGTCCGCCGCCCGCACCCATGTCCGGAGGCTACAGGTATTACAATCTAAGTGTCTTCGCCTTGCTACTTGTGCCCCTGGTACGTAAGTAACAGGCATATACACGAGGACCTGGGTGATCCGCTGTTTGCCGGCTATATCAGAAACTTAACTGTGAGGTTTGACTCAAAGATAGTTGATGTGGGGAACCCCCTATTACGGCAACTCGGCAAATACTTCCGGTGACCGAGGGTTGACCCCGTCGCCTGACGCGAAACCCAAGGGCGGCAGGGGCCAGCAGGCAAGTCGAGGCCATTGCCCGCGATGGGCAAATCGATTAAACGAATCGAGTTCGGATCAGCCGAGCGCCTTTCGGCTACCCCGACTGATGGTTTCCGAGATTTTCTTCAGTTGTAAAGCAAATGCCATGGTATAAGATTCAAATTCGGGGCACGGCCCGCTCTCCCCTCACCCAGGCGCGGCGGCTTCACCTAAGCGCCTGAAGAAGTCGCAAACCTGCAGTTTGCGTCTGGGTCAGTCTGAGTTCAGAATACAGACAGCCTACCAAGCAAAATTTATCACTCCCTTGATTAATCCAGTGCCACCAAAAAGTTAGTCTTTGGCTAGATTAGCCAAAGCCCTCAGTCTGACTTCAAAATCTATAGCATAAGCATATTCCCCTGTTACAATTAAGGTGTCTGTTACAGAGTCCAGCTACGCGGTCAAACACGGGAATGGCTAACAGACACGCCCCCAGTTAGAACTTCGGCTTGGCTTGGCTTCGGTTGGCTTGGCTACACACAGCATATAGACCTGAAGAACCGGCTGCGGAAGCGCTAGCAGGTCATCAGAGACCCCGCTCTGATAGCCAAGTTTAACCGTCTACAGAGTTCGGTGACCCGCTGGCTCAACGAGTGGTGGAACGACCAGTGGAGTGCGACACTCGAATCCGTCGATCTCGAAGACCAATTGCTGTGGAGGATGACCAACCGTGTGATAAGAGTTCCTACTCCGTCTCTCCTCCTAGCCACCCTAGGGAAGGGCTCTCTGAGACTCTAAGAAACCGAAGCCCTTGCCGACACTCTGAAGACTAAATTTCAGCCGGCGGCAGATCCTTCGGTCCAGGCGGTTATTGAGATAGTTGACGTGGCAGGAACTCCTGCCAGGGTACTCAATTTAACCAACCCTGACGAGGTTCAAGAAGCATCATGGGACTCAAGGCCAGCAAGGTTCTGGGCCCAAACAGTATTCCGAACAGGGCCTTGATGCATCCCTTCTGGACCGATTTTCAATGGGGTTCTCCACACCCATCACTCCCCTTTCAGTTACCATAACTGAACTTTAACCCTGATTTTTCCTCTGGAGTAAGGCAAATGCCATGGTATACGATGCAAAGTCGGGGCTCGGGCCGCACTCTCGTCCTCCAGCCGCGGCGGCTTCACCTAAGCGCTTGACAAAAGGCGCATACCTCCTATTTGCGACTGAGACAGTCTGGGCTCAGAAACCAGACAGCCTACCAAGCAAAGTTTATCCCTCCCATAATTAGTCCAGGGCCACCTAGGCGCTAGTCTTTGGCAAGATCAGTCAAGACCCTCAGCCTGACTTTGAAATCCTTAGCGTAAGCATATTCCCCGGTTAGAATTAAGGTGTCTGCTTTACAGCCACGATGCGTTCAAAAGCAGGATTGGCTAACAGAGAGTGGACGTCGTCTCACATTTGGCGTAAGTCTCCGCCCCCACCCCAGTTAGCACTTTGGCTTGGCTTGTTACACACAGCATTCAATGCTCACACTTCAGAAAGAAGTAAGCAGTCCGTGACTCTTCACAGAGGAGTAACATCGTTGTACCGCATATCCACGCTGCCCAAGGGAGACACGACGCAACGCGGTACCGGACAATCCAGCTCCGCCTGAGCCCTTCTGCCACCGATCAAAAATCTTTCCGCTAACGCATCCAGCTACCGACTGGGATCAGCGCGAGAACAGTCTCGACCTCTGGGGTCTCCACCACAGATCATTTAGTGGGTTTCGACAGAGCTGTTATCTGCACGAGTTATAAAACGCGCATGTCACTGCGCAATCGCCTCATAGAAGCAGAGCCGAGCACACCGTTGATGTGGGACCAATAGCTGAAGCTACTTACGGCATTACTGCCGCAGCTCATATTACTATAATGTAAGACATTTTACCTAAAAAATTTCAATATTTGTGTTCAATGTAGTTGTTGCATTACAACCCTAAAAGGTATCCCACACATGCTGTACATGCACGGAGTTTACGGATAGCCATATTTTACATATACAATTCAAATGGCAAAAGTACAGTCAAAACACAACTATATTTATTAGGTATGAGTGGGTGGATCACATAGTAGTTTACAACTACATGTTTCGCCCTCTATCGGCCATTACTAGGTAGTATTACTTCCTGTTATAAAGTAAAACTATACAATATGCAAGGCGCTTGTTATTGGTGACGAGATCTCGATCACATGTATTATATATTATCATACATTTACTGTAGATTTAATAGAGTTAAATACAGTGGTACAGATATAACCTCTATAAGTGACGATACTCTGAGTGAAGCAGGTATTATGCAAATATTGAGGTAAATGAAGCTTGACTGCAGTATTACGGATATAATCTCAATCGATAACAATGTTCTGGGTGAAAGAAGTCAGGCTATGGACCCTGGTGTGTACTTGGTGGAATGCGTTCGCTGCCCTACGGTGCCCAGCAACGGTGTATTAGTTGGAAGTGCTGGTTTCCGTCTTGTTTTCATAATGAGGTGGTGGCGGATTGTGCCGTGGTTGTAAATTCATGGCTGTTATACTCTTGAGGTTGGTCTCCAAAGATGAGTTCGGGTAGGCAGTTGGAGCTGCACAATTTCTATGTGCGGGTTGAATTTCCAGGTTGTGGATTTATAAATAGTTTATAGAACTCTGGTGGTCTAGTCCTGTGTTCTGTGAAACAATTCAAAATAATGTGTACTTGGGGGGTGTGAAATGGGATTCCTATCAGTCACCGGGGAGCGAGTGATTTAGTACTTACGTGTTAGATAGATGCTGGATTGGTTGGTGTTAGTGTTGATGGTTAAATGTGTCGTATATAAAGCGATCAGTTTGTCTGAACTCACTTTTCACATTTACACTTTGATATGTTCTTTGAGAAATCGCAATGTACATCCAAACTGCTACATGTGCGTAGAGATGTTCTATGTGTGAGGTAATTTTTCTTGAGATGGCTGGGTTTTGTATGCGGATGTAGTGTCTTGTGTCGGAGGATCTTGGGTATTGCCTGCGTGGGGGGTGGGGCCGGGTTTATGACTGGTAGGTTTTTTTAGGAGGGTGTCAAAAATCAAGTTTTGGAAATATAGTGTGGCTGTCATTTAAATGCCTGTTGGTTGCGTTTTCAGCATGAATGTAAATCCATTCCAGTGCGTTGAGGTTAGAACCTTTCTTAGGGTGATAAAATATCTGCATAGTGTTGTCGATGGTATCGAAGGAATGTGCGTATTCGTTGAGATGTGCAAATCTGGAAGAGTGGCTTGTGGATATGCCGGTGGATTGCTCAACAGCATAACACAGATAACAGTATTCCTTTATGTCAGAACAATGTCAGTCCTTCTAAGTCACGACAATATTACTCCTTTTACGTCAGAAAAAAATCACACTTTTAGGTCACGAAAATATCACTCATTTTACGTTACGACAATTCTCTTCTTAATGAGTTGGCTCCTGATTATTTTCTGGATATGTTCTTAGAACTACCTCTTGGTTCTTCTTGAAGTGTCACCGGGAATTTAATCCTTCAGAATGCCGATTGTACCAAGCCAAGCCTTATTCTAAGAGGGGGCGGAGACTTGCGCGAAACGCAATTCTACGTCCCCTGTCTGTTACCATTCCCGCGTTTGACCGCATAGCTGGGCTGATATAACAGACACCTTAACTCTAACAAGAGAATATGCTTACGCTAAGGATTTTGAAGTCAGGCTGAAAGAAAACCGATCTTGCCAAATAGCGACTACGTGGCCCTGGTGTATTTATGGGAGGGATAATTTCCATGGTTGGCTGTCTGGGTTCTGAGCACGGACTGGCTCTGTCGCCAAAAGGGGGTGTGCGATTATTTCCATGCACTTAGGTGAAGCCGCCGCGTCTGGGGGGAGTGCGGGCCGTGCTTCGACTTTGCATCGTATACACTGGCATTTGCCTTAAAAGTGAGGAAAATCAAGGAAAACCTTAGTAAGGGTACCCGAAAGGCATTCGGTTGATCACCACCGGACGCGATTCGTTTAGTGGACTTGCCCATCTCGGTGATGGCCTCGACTGCCCGCGACTGCCAGGCTGGCCCCTGCCGCCCTTGGTTTTCGAGTCAGGCGAGGGGTCAACCCTCGGTCAGTGTAATTATCTGCCGAGTTGCCGTAATACGGGGTTCCCCACATTAGGTAACTTTGAGTCAATGCTCGCGGTCAGGGCCCTGATGCGGTCGGCAAACAGCGGATCGCCTAGATCCTCGTGTATCTGCCTGTTACTTACGTACCAGGGGGCAATAGTAGCAAGGCAAAGACACTTGGCTTCAACACCTGTAACCTCCGGATATGAGTACGTGCAGCGGAACTCAACGCCGGGAAGCATAATCCGTCATGGGGCGAATGAGCTTCTTATATAGGAGCACTCCATGCCTGACGAAGAGATCAATATTCTGTCCAGGAGGGGGCCCAGTATACCCATTTATTGAACAGTTTACTTTCTGAACTGATCGATGTGTGGCGACCAGGTGAGTCATGTATCTAGGGTCACCCCCAGATAACAAGTAATGTCGAAATATTCGATCGGTTCCCCGAAGAGTGTTACTGGTCGCGGCTGGATAAAGCGCCGTCCGGTATGAGCGAAGGATATCGCGGTGCGAGGGTGAGTGCACGTGGTTGACATACAGACTGGAGAGGACAGGGGAGATCAATCCACCATGAGTCACCCAAGCCCGCATGCATCGACGAGATGACGTGGCCATCTGCAAGGACGTTTCGAACGTCCGAACCCGGAGGTATGACGAGAATGTATGGACTAGCAAGACGGGAAGTTGAGGAATATTAGTCTGTAGAGGCCATCGATCCAGACGGTATCGAAGGGTTTGGGCATTTGGAGGAAGACTGCGCCTTTTAGCCTCCTTTCGCCAAAGATCCTGGCAAAAAGGCGGTCCAGCTGCAAGGACGGAGCTATGCGTGGGACGAAAAGCAAACTCTCATCCCGCATTAGTCCGCGCTCGCTTATTTCATGTAAGATCCCAGCTAATAGGATTTTCGGATAGTTTCCCAATCGTGTAAAAGAGACTAATTGACCGATAGGATGTGGGCAGTGCCGGATCGTTCCCGGTTTCAGTATCGAGGTAAATCGAGCGTGCTTGCACAATGTAAGGAAGCGAAGGGTGAGGAAGATCGCGTTGAAAATCTGAACCAGGAGTGTTACCGCTACTGTGGGAGATACTTCAGGGCCCTGTTCGGGATGCAGTTTAGGCCTGCAGCCTTGCTCACCTTGATATCCCTGATGACTTCCTTAACCTACTCAGCCCCACGTCACCTATCTCCATAACTTCCGGGAACGAAGAATGTGTCCCCGGCTGAAACTGAGCCTCCAGTTAGTAGGCAAGGGCTTCGGCTTTCTCAGTCTGAGACAGCGATTTCCCACTGGGTGAAAAGGGGGTAGACGGAGTAGGATCTTTCATCACTCGTTTCGTAATCCTCCTCAGCGATTGGTCTTCGGGATCTAGGGATTCGAACGTCGCGCTCCACTTGTCGTTCCTTCACTCTTTGAGCCGGCGGGTCACCGGACTTTGCTGCCGGTTACCTCGGCTTTCAGAGCGGGGTCCCTGGTCACCTACCACCGCCTACGCAGCCGGTTCTTCAGGTGTATTTCATCGCGAATACCACCCTGTATCGGAGGCCGTGGGTTGACACGTGGGTAACACTTGGGATTAGATGTCGGCAGAGACTTCAGAACGGTGCCGGAGAATTTAACAACGCATATGTCGATTACCATCTCTTTGTGCAATTCCGGACCGAACGGAATTTGTTCTTCAAACTGAGCTTGGAAGTTGGCCCAGTTAGTGCGCCAGAAATCAGGGCGATCCGGTGGGTGTTAAAAGGATGAGAGGCACGTAGTGTCGATAATTACAGGGGGTGTTCCGAGCTTAGTGCAGAACACGAAATCAGGCACAATAACACCGGGAGGTCCTTCGCTATCAAGATGTCCAAGACATCGGGACTAGCGATGGGGTTCTATGGGTTGGTAGTTTCGGGTATCCAGTCCAAAGATCAGACAGGAATTCTCGTTCACATAATCACATAGGAGTTTCCTCCTTCTCGTGTTCAGCGGCGAGTTCCATTCTACGTGTTTGGTGTCGAGTTCGCTGGCCATAAGGAACGGCAAATACCCGCCGGAACAAGCAGTCAGGTCCAATCACTGCAAGGGAAGGCGAGAGTTATGAAGGAATAATTTTCACAAGGTCTATAGTCAAATATGACTTGAATGTCAGTAGACTCCAAGTGGGTCAGGCCCGGAATTGGCACTAAATGGTGGACTATACCACGGCGGACAGAATGGTTATACCGCCACCGCTGTCGGTCTGTCTCTGCGGTGGCAGACATATTTCGCAAGCCGGAAGGCTTGAGAAGAGTTAAGGAATGTCTCAATGAAGAGACAAATATTGACGTCGTGCTGGTTGATAAAATGTTCCAGTTCAAGCTTCGTGAACCGCACACCGCCCGCATTCCAGCAGGCGAAGCGCAGGGGTTTAGGCCGTTCCGTCCTCCTAAGGCGAGGTGCCATATTCCGCCACGAAGAAATAACGATCTTCCGGAAAGCCCGCGGGCGGGCTGCTCCTGTGGGCAGGGTGGAGATGGACGTGACGAGCCGACGAGTCAGCTCCACACATGCTTGGAGGGGAAGGCGATCGAGGACATCAGAGATTTCCCAGCAGGTGGTTTAGTGCCTGCAGTGATTTGGGTTAAGGCTTCTTAGGTATGGGCATGCTTCCCGTTGGCGGTAACTTTAGGCTGCTTGAGCGCCTTCGTGACCAGCTGAGGAGAGGTATTTGGATTGGGGCGGAGTGGTGGTGGTGACTTTGACGATACGCCCCCTCGGACTTGGTTCCACCCCTCTTCCAGGCCCATCTACTCGACAGAGAGCACGGCCCGCTGAGCTTTGGAGGCGGCAGGGTGTCTTTTGGCTACTTTCTTATGGGCACGCTCGCGCGTGTTATTTGCAGGGACCGCCTTCGCTTCTTTCCAATTAACACAGCCCCAGTAGTTGGCCGTGTAATTTCCTCCGCATCCACAGCATTGAGGCTGCTCTCGCGGGATAGGGCATCCGCCGGGGTGATGGGAGCCTCGACACGCGACGCACAGAGGCGCGTAGCCGCAGCTACGCTTCGTATTTCCAAGCGTTGGTAGTGAATGCATTGCAAGGGGCCCTTTGGAGACACTACGACATCGCCTACACTCGCAGGCCGCAACGTTCTGTGATTGACTGCACTCTGGAAAGCTCAGGCCATCGCGCCACCGATAAAATGAAGGGTGGGTGGAAAGGCGATCCTTGTGGTGTCCTGGTCGCGGCGGCCGAAACACAGCAGCGTGAATCCCTGGATATTAACGCCTAGGGACCCGTGTTCCAACCAAACCAGCTCTAAGGCATACCACTGCCCAGGTTCAACACCAGAAGCCACGCAAAACGGTCGTCCGGGAGCGTGAAGGAGTAGAAAGTAACATCCGACCCGAATTAAGGGTCCGCAGCGCAATGACCGCAGGTCTGAAATCGTTGGCGTTTAACGGGACGGCCATCAGGTTCTCAATCTTTAGTTGGGCCGTCACATCGCCAGGGCAAGACGATCGCAAACAGTCCAAGAAGGCACGGTGTCACGGACACCTGAAAGAAAAATGGCATGTCTTATTAGGTCGATCTCCTGCAGGTAAGTAGGTGTTGGTCACTTGGGTGCTTAAAGTGTTGCCATCCGGCTTGTCACTCACCCATGGCTGTGGGCTCGAGCAACCCACTTGGCTGAAACGGGGGGATGAACCCGGCTAAAGCAACCGCGTACGACACCACTCCCTCGGGGGACCAGAGTTCCCGGCTGCAGAAAGCAGCGTGTTCGCTTGTGACTGCCGATGCATTCGCGGGAAGAGCCAAGGACCCAGCGCCAGGTACTGGGCGCCTATTGCAGGGCTCAGACGTGTCGCCCGAGCTTGCTAGCTCGCTGGCTTTGCGCTTGCCCGCGAGCTGATTGGGTGGTCGTTGGGAGGCTCTGGTCCCACCCCCGGACGTGGTGGCGCGGCTATCAGCAGACACCGCCGGCTTCTTCTTCCGAAGAGACATCGCCATCCTCAGCTCCCTGTGAGGTGCAGGGTAAATCTGAAAGGTGGAGACATCTTGATAAAGGCCAATTTTTCCTGCCTCAGCATGATGCTTCGGCAGGGGCTCCCCGTGAAAACACAGCACACTAGACTCCTGAGCAGCCGGCAGCCGTGCAAACAGGTACAAAAGAACCTGTCAGAACCAGCCTCCGCGCTCGCTGTCCGCCGTGCGAATGTCCCCACGCTGGAGCCTTCACGCTACACAAGTTGGAAAAACCTACCTATTCAACCTGCAGGCGTAAAGTAACCGCAAATTCAAATATTCCCTAAATCAGCCACAATGACTCAGAATACTCCAACAATTATATTCACCCAATCCGACCAACCAATGCCGATTGTTCAAAGTCAAGCGAATTTTCTAATTGGGGCGGAGAGTAGCGCGAAGCAGAAGTCTACTTTCCCCTGTCTGTTAGCCATACATCCGTTTGATTGCATTGCTTGGCTCCATAATAGAGATCTTAAATCTAACAGAGGAATATACCTACGCAAACGATTTTGAAGTCAGGCTGAGGACCTTGACTGATCTAGCCAAAGGCTAGCTTCTTGGTGGCATTGGACTAATTATGGGAGGGATATACTATGCTCGTTTGGCTGTCAGGGTTGTGAGCGCAGACTGGACCAGTTGCAAACTGCAGTTTTGCGATTATTTTCAGGCGCTTAAGTGAAGCCACCACGCCTGGGGCAGAGAAATGCGGAGCGTGTCCCGACTTTGCATCGCATACCTTGGTATTGGCCTAAAGACAGAGGGATATCACGGAAAACCTCATTAAGGGTAGCCGTAAAGCGTTAGCCTGATCAGTGTCGAACGTGTTTCGTTCAGTCAACTTGACCATCGCGGGCGATGGCCTCGACTGACCTGCTGGCCCCTGCCACCCTTGGCTTTCCTGTTAGGTGACGGGGTCAACCCTTGATCACCTTATCTGCCTAGTTGCCGTACTAGGGGTTTCCCCTGCATCAGGTAACTTTGCGTCAAAGCTCCCAGTCAGGGCTCTGATGTGGTCGGCAAAGAGCGAAACACTTAGATCCTCGTGTATCTACTTGTTACTTACGTACCAGGGTGGCACCAGTAGCAAGGCGAAGACACTTGGATTGTAACACCTGTAGCCTCCGGACATGGGAGGGGGCAGCAGACCTCCACGCGGGGCACGCATAATCCATCATGAGGCGAATGAGCTGCTTATATAGCCGGACTCCGTTTCTGACGGAGAGATTACTCTACCTGTTCAGGAAGGGATCGAGCATACCCATCCTCTGAGCAGTCTTCTTTCTTACCTGATCGATGTGAGGCGACCAGGTGAGACCCTTATCTAGGGTTACCCCTAGATAACGATTGGTGCCGGCCCATTTGATTGGTTCCCCGTACAGTTTTACTGGTCGGGGCTGGATGAAGCGTCGTCTGGCACGCGCGAAAAATATCGCGATGCGGCACACACAAATAAATGGCAATTTTCCATTCACTCAACCACCACTGAAGATCGTTGAGGTATGACTCCAGGTAGCTGATGAGCAGCGTCGTGCTGCGTGCCGTGGCTATGATTGCCGTGTCGTCCGCGTAGAGGGGTAACTTGACGTGTTGCGAAGGTGAGAGCATGTCATTGACATAGACTGAAGAGGACAAGGGAGATCAATCCACTCTGAGCCACCCCGGCCCGTATGCCTCGACGAGATGACGTGGCCGCCTGGAAGGACGCTTCGAACGTCCGACCCCAGAGATATAATGAGAATGTATGGGCTATGTAAGACGGGAAATTTATTAGCGTTAGCTTGTAGAGGCCATCGATCCAGACGGTATCAAAGGCTTTGTCCACGTCGAGGAAGACTGCGCCTTTTAGCTTCTTTCCGCCAAAGTTTCTGTTAACTCTTTCAACGAGGCGGGCCAGCTGCAAGGATGTGCTGTGCCTGGGTCTGAACCCAAACTGCTCATCTCGCATCAGTCCCCGCTCGCTTACTTCACGTAAGAACCTAGTTAATAGAATCTTTTCAACTCTTTACCAATAGTGTCCAAAAGACTAATGGGGCAATAGGATGAGGGTAGTGCTGGATCCTTCCCGGTTTGAGTAGAGAGATCACTCGAGCGTGCTTCCACGCTGTAGGGAAGTGACGGGTGAGGAGGATCACGATGAAAATCAAGACCAGGGGGGATACCGCTCGCTGTGTGAGATGCTTCAAGGCTCCTTTCTGGATACCGTTCGGGCCCGGACCCTTGCTGACCTTGAGACCCCTCATGACTTCCTGAACGTCCTCAGGGTTGGTTAACTTGGATTCGCTGGTAGGGGTCTTTAGGTAAGACCTCAGCGCCACGTCAACCATCTCTGTAACTACCGGGACCGAAAGACCGGTCACCGGCTGAAATTGAGTTTCCAGATTGTCGGCAAGGGCTTCGGCTTTCTAAGAATCTGAGAGAGAGAGAGCCATTCCCCCCCGGGCCACCAAGGGAGGGGACGTTGTATGAATTCTCATCACCCGTTTGGTAATCGTCCACAGCGATTGGTCTTCGGGATCTAAGGATTCAAGCGTCGCACTGCACTGGTCGTTTCTCCACTATTTGAGCCGGCGGGTCACCAGGCTTTGCAGGCGGTTGACCTCGGCTTTCAGAGCGGGATCCATGGTTACCTGCCACCGCCTATGCAGCCGGTTCTTCAGGTGCATCTCATCGTGAATGCCGCCCTGTATCGGAGGCCGTGGGTTGTCACGTGGGCGACACTTGGGATTAGATGCCGTCAGAGCCTTCAGAACGGCGCCGGAGGAATTCTCAACACACCTGTCGATTGCCATCCCTTTGTGCAATTCCGGATCGAACGGAATTTGACTTTCCAAGTGAGTATGAAAGTTGGCCCAGACAGTACGCCTGAAATCTGGGCGATCCCGTGGGTGTTGAAAGGATGAGCGACACGCAGTGTCAATGAGTACCGGAAGGTGGTCCGAGCTTAGTGCAGAGCAATAAGTCAGATACACCGGTAATGGGAGGTCCTTCACTATCACGATGTCCAAGACATCGGGAGTAGCGGAGGAGTTTTACGGGTTGGTGCTGCGAAAAAACAACTTCCAAAGTTCTACCGCAGTCCCAACTAAAGCCTTCCAAACCCAAATCAGAAGATCAATAAATTCTAGTACGACACTAATCCCATGGGAAATTAAATGGAAATATATCAAATTAAACCCTTCCGCACCCTCCATAAAAGGTCTCATAAAGATACAAAAACATACCCAGCCTCTTTGCCCCGTTGTAAGTTGGCGTAACACCCCTGCTTACAAACTTGGTAAATTGTTCACGCAAAAGATTAACCAACTAAACCCCTTACCATATTCCTTCAACATAAAAACACCAAGGACATGATACATAACCTAAAAGACACACCAATACTGCCCCAATTTCACATTTGCATCCCTAGACATAACCAACATGTACTCAAATATCCCAGTCACAGAAACCAAGAAAATTCTCACAGACGTCATGAATAACAACCTGCTAGATTCACAAACACAACAAGAACTTCTGAACTGGTAAGACAACATCACAAAACAGAACTACTTCATCAACAACAATGATATAATAATTTAGAACGATAGCCTTGCAATGGGTGCCCCGTCTTCCGGCATAATTGCAGAAATCTTTTTGCAACATGTTGAAAATTCACATCTTGCAAGCCTAGCACAAAAAAAAAAACATTATAAACTATTTCCATTATGTAGACAACATCCTATTGATCTTTCACCCAAACCACACACACATACAAGCAATCCTAAATGATTTTAATGCCATAACTCCCAAACTACATTTCACGGCAGAAATAGAAGACAATTCTCTGAACTATTTAGACATATCAATCCGCAGAATACCTAGAGGCTTGGGGACTTACATCTACAGAAAAATCCACATTTACCAACACCATCATCCCCTACACATCCAATCACCCCACACAACACAAACACGCAGCAATAAAATTTCTATACAACAGACTAAACACTCTATGATCTACACAGGGAAGAATACCAACATGAAATGAACATGATTCACAACATCCTATATAATAACTCCTTCCCAATCAAGTCACAAAAACCTTCCAGCCTTGCCCCAAAACAACATCAAACCTCACCAACACCCAAGCACAGATGGGCCATGTTTATTTAAGTGGGTAAAGAAACTACATACATCACCAACATATTCAGACATTCAGAACTCAGAATAGCATACCGCTCTAATAACACCATACATAACCACCTAATACATAAGAACCAGAACCCTGAAAAATTCTCCTCGTCCAGAGTATACAAATTAACAGGCCTGGCCTGTAAGAAAGCCTATGTTGGCCAGACAGAAAGATTATTTCGCAGTGAGATACAACAAACACAAACACGTGTTCCGAACTAATAGTCACTCTTCCACATTTGCACATCTCAATGAACATGGACATTCCTTCGATACCATCGACAACACTATGCAGATATTATATCACCATAAGAAAGGTGCTCACCTCAACACACTTGAACAGTTTTATATTCATGCTGAAAGTGCAACCAATAACCATTTAAATGACAGCCACACTATTTTTCCCAACCAGATCTTTGACACCCTCCTAAAATCCTACCAGCCAAAAACCTGGCCCCAACCCCCATGCAGGCAATACCCCAGATCCTCCAACACAAGACACTACATCCGCATACAAAACCCAGCCATCTCAAGAAAAATTAGCACATACACATAGAACATCTCTCCGCACAACATGTAACAGTTTGGATTTACATTGTGATTTCTCAAAGAACAAGACAAAGTGGAAATGTGAAAAGTGAGTGCTGACAAACTGATCGCTTTATATACAAGTTCTATAAACTATTTATAAATCCTCAACTTGGAAATTCAACCCGCACATAGAAATTGTGCAGCTTCAACTGCCTACCCCAACTCATCTTTGGAGACCAACCTCAAGAGTATAACAGCCATGAATTTACAACCACGGCACAATCCGCCACCACCTCATTATGAAAACAACACAGAATCCAGCACTTCCAACTAATACACCATTGCTGGGCACCATTGGGCAGCGAACACATTGCACCAAGTACACACCAGAGTCCATAGCCTCACTTGCTTCACCCAGAACATTGTTACTGATAGAGGGTATATCCATACTACTACAGTCAAACTTTATTTACCTCACTATTTGTATAATACCTATTTCACTCAGAACATCGTCACTTAAAGAGGTTATATCTGTACCACTGTATTCAACTCTATTTAAATTACAGTAATTGTATGATAATATATAATTCATGTGAACGAGATCTCGTCACCAATAACATGCGCCTTGCATATTGTATGGTTTTACTTTATAACAGGAAGTAGTACAACCTGATGCTGGCCGATAGAGGCTGAAACATGTAGTTGTAAACTGCTATGTGATCCACCCACTCATAGCTAATAAATATAGTTGTGTTTTAACTGTACTTTTGCCATTTTGTAATTTTCGTTCAACGCAACAGGGATGTCTCACCTCAAAGTTTTACATGAGTATTTCTCACAATCATTACATATAATACCGGACTGATGTAGCAGTCAACAGAAGGCAATCCTATGTAACAACATACAACAATTAACACATGTACAGGCAGTATCTAATTTAAATTAAACAAGTTAATGCCACATAACATTCTTCAATTACAACAACTGTGTAGACTGTAATATAAATTAATGACAATATACAAATGCACATAATTCAAGATATTTTATTTAAATTCTATTTAGCCCATATCAGTTTACACTTTCTCAGTGTTCATTCAGTCAACAAGCAAACAAGAAGACAATAATGAATATCATGTCCAGGCCTAATAATGCATACCTACTGCCCCTGTTCCTTAACTTCTTTTACAATTATCTGATTACTTCCACATCTGTACACTTATGATTTAAAAGATGACGAACAACAGTGACACAATAAATGAAGCTCTAAAAATCATTTATACTCTTGCTCAGTGTATGCAAACAGTTGTCACATGGACCATAAGGAGAAGTGAAAACAATTTTCATTGGCATTTTATTTGTCACTCACATAAAATGCATTCACAAATGAACAGCATTAACAAAGATTTACGTAAAATGCTTTAAACAGGACGGGAAATATGCATATCCATAAAATCTATACAGCCAAAGCATTTGATACGAATAATGCAAATGACCCATAATCAGTGTATGCAAACTTGATTATAAAATGTTATGAGGTCATGAGATTTGAGGCTCTCATGGAGGTGACTGTGACAATTACAGTCTTCTAAAATGTGATGCCATGTAGCCAGTTACCTGTGTTTTGGTGGAAGTTGATGCCCCCAACTACAGGGTTGTCTGAGACATTCTAGAAGACAGAAATCTTTAGAACCTAGTTACCAGATGATGTGGACACCATAACAAGAACAAAAAACATTAAACAGATTACTATCTTGTTTCTACCTTCATGGCTTACCAATGATAAAAAATTGTCATGAAAACTGGAGTGTACAAAGGATTTGTTCCATAAATGTTAACTGATGTACAGGGGTGCTGCTAAGTCCTTAGCCTGACCTACTTCCTGATGTATTTTGTTCGATGGTTAGAATATTTCATTTGATGCCAGTCTTGTTTTATATACGAGTATATAAACAGTACTAATATTCCTCCAATTCTTCTTCTTCTTCTTCAATCAGCACTGCAACCCTTGTGGGTTATGGCCTGCTCAACTAATGTTCAGTATTCTCAGCAGGAAGGTTTTTACAGAGTGCCATTGCCAGTGGCACGTCAAACCCCCAACTTGGAGGACCAGTGATTTAGAACGTTCCAACTCCCGCCACCAGGTGTCCCTCATGTCTGAAATGACACGAGCCAACTCCAGCAGCGGAAGGTGGAACTATGGGCGAGAAATTGCCGAGAATTTTGCCGAAAGTGGCGACTTCCACGTCAGTTTTGGGTTCCTTTACATGCCGTAAATTTACGACATGGGACCAACGGCTTTACTTCCCCACCGAAGGAAGGCCCGAAAAATCTGACGGCTTCGGCCAGGTTTGAACCCGCGAACTTGGCTCCCAAAGGCCAGCACGCTCACCTCCAGACCACTGAAGCCACTAATATTCCTCCAATTATGATTATAAATAGGATATATGAAACTCAAAAGCTTCTGTCGCTGTAGCTTGTTTCCTTCCTGGTTGGGCTAAGGACTTATCAGCAACCCTGTATATACATAAATTTCTTTAAATTCAGTAACTTCTCAGCTTCATGATTATATAATGGGAAATGTGACAGCCTGAAAGGAAAACTTACACCATTAACAGGAGAGATACATACAGACTGGATGAAAATTAAAGAGGCCATCACTAAGCAGCAGAAGAGAGTATAGGGTATAAGAAGTGGAAGAATCGAAAATGGCTTCGAACGTGGAATGACAAAATACAACTGGCAATAGAAGAAAAGAAAGCTAGTTACAGAAAGTATTTACAAAACAAAACAGTGGAGCAATATATAGAATACAAAA
>JGI20166J26741_10028893_pt1 | contig 17606 bp, 10 predicted proteins | sample TergutCu122P5_FD_26741 | JGI IMG/M metagenome (IMG submission 26741)
CTGAAATGTGTGAAATGCATGTAACAGTAAAATTATACAGAGCAACATGCAGCTTGTCTGATGCTGACTCACATTTCTTCCCAAAACATAAGAATTAGTTATCGCAGTTTGTTTAATGTCTGTACCACTGCACAACAGTCTGTAGGTACGAATGTTAGGATATCGAAGGAAACGGGAAGCAGAAAATTTATGGAATTTGATCTTAACCTTATATCAAATATAGGGGTGCTCATAATTCCTTAGCCTGACCTACTTCCCGATTTTTTGATGGGGGGAATATTTCGTTTGATGCTAGTCTTTTTATATCTATATGTGTATATATATATATAGTATTAATGTCTCTTCAATTATGATTATACGTAAATAGGATATATAAAAATGAAAATCTCCTGTCGCTTTAGATTTTGTCCTTCCTGGTCGGGCTAATGACTTATCAGCACCTCTGTAGTGTCTATTCACTTGTTTGAAACTTTCGGTCCTCCCGGAAGTTTGAACATGAAATTTACCCAAGGAGAAGCGAAAAAAATTAAACTGAACTTAAAAGACTCGCTGGTTTCAATCTGTCTTGATCCAATAAAAGCTATGGAAGAACGGCCCATGTATCATAACAGTGCGTCACAGTGTTCACTGTGCGAAGGGAAAGAAGGGGCAAAGGGAATTTACATATCAATGTGTTTCGTGCATCACAGGAATTGAAGCCAACATGATCCTGATTATCTTTTTGGCACTAATGGCCAATTCAGCGTTGCTTTCGGACGCATGCGACCTTGGGCCTCCTAAGTTGAACAATTTTAAATGGTCTAAGGTGGGTAAAATTGTATTAACATGCTTACTGTAGCAGTCAGCAGTTAAAAATGCTGCTTGTTTGTGTAGTTCATTTTTGATTCTATTAACGAACTGTCTGTCAATAGAGCATATCAGACTGTACGTTCAAGTAATTGAATTACAAGTATCTACGGACATTTACATTTTGTTAAGGTGAGACATCACAGTTGTGTTCAACGAACAGTAATATATTAAGCTATATATATATATATTGTATACAGTTTAACACAAATGTCTGCCTAGGAATTATTATTAAGGGATATTTTCCATCACATTGCACAGCTACATATTTCGGCTTATTTCTATGGAGTTATTTTCAGGCTGAGCTTTTAAAAATGTATTGTATAAATAAATAATTTAACAACCCGAAGATGGCTCTATAGAAATAAGCCGAAACATGTAGCTGTGAAATATGATATGAAATATCTCTTAATATTTACTGCTTAATAGAGAGTTGTGATAGACTGCATATTTTATATATTACTGATAATTACATGATAATGAATTGAAATTAAACCCTCTTCTTCTAATTACAAGTGCATTTCAGCTGTTTCACGTAAGGTCTGTGTAAAGACACCAGGAGACATATTGATCAATAAAGGGCGATTACGCAGAATTGTGAAATGCGAGTATTTTCTTCGTCATGTCCGTCCGCCCGCGTGTAACGACTTGAATGACACTGAGCAAATTGTCACGAAAAATAATATCTGAGTAAATTCCCACCATATATCGAGAAAAATGAAGCACCTTTACAATCCTAGGTGCCGGGATAGTGATTCGCTTCGAGCTGGAAAATCCGTGAATCAAATGCCGGTGAGGGCGAAATTTTTCCCACTTATCCAGAACGGCACTGTGGCCAACCCATTCTCCTGTACAACGGGTACCAGGTCTTTCCCAGGGATAAATGCGGCCGGGGCATGACGTTGACAACCCACCCACAACTAGTTCTGATGTCATGAAAGAGTAGATCTATACCTCTACTCTCCTTCTGGGACCGTGTGGTCTGCTACAGGATGAAACATTATCAAGCACGCCGCTTACTTTACATAATGGTCTATATGTTTTATCATTTCTCTCTTCAGTTCTACTTAAAATTAGAAATGTTAAAAAAAAATTGTACAGAAAATCAAGAAGCATATTCTGTGTTCAGTTCTTTTCGATATCCATTCCGTATATGAAGTAATATAAATAATATGGCCGAGGTAGACCAGTCACAGATGAAAATATAATAGGGCGCATGTGTTTTGCGTGCTCGATAACAAAGTGTACAAACACACACTCAGAATATTTAACACTTATTGCTTTTCAACAGCAACAACGGTTTCGCTAACGGACCTCAGTGTTAAGTTCTACACACATTATGCCTAATCTGGTAGCCTTAATCGGGACTTGAACCAAGACTCCACTACCAGCTGCTCAAGTTAACAGCTGATCCAATTCCATCCACACAACTACCTGTTCGGGAGACACGGATTTAATCCTATGAATATTTTAGAGTGTAAAACAGTTAATAAAGTTACCGTCCGTTACAATTAAGAAGTTCCATTCACCAGAAGCGTGTCACATATTTCATTTTCTTACAGTTTATAGATGATGGACCTTGGTACTACCTCCTGCACGAATCCAATGCATTTGAAAACAACCTTGACTGCCCTACAGCCGCATTTGCAAGTCCTGAGTGTAATGTCAGCTTACTCACCACCGGCGCATATGTGTGGGTTGAAAATTTCACTATTTTTCTCTGTAATTTGAGGCGGTAAATCAAGATAACGTGAAAGATGTAGTTTCTGTTCATTGAGTTGTATGGGAGCTAAATAACGTGACGTTATATAGAGGTTAATCTGTAATTTTTTCCATTCTTCGACTGTAAATATACAGGGTGATCAAAAAGTCCCTTTGCATCTGATGATTACAATGCAGAAAGTTACAAGTAAATTTCAAAGGGTCCAAAGCCAATCTGCAGACATTTTTAGTGCTTACCGCGTATAACCAATCTCTATCATTATTTATCTGAGCAGGCACTAATGTAAGGTAGTGAAGCATTTGCTGGTTTTGAAGGAAAACATTCGTTATTCTGTCACCAATCTAAGCAATCTAACGTTATTACAAATTTACTGGATTGGACTCAAGGACAATAAAATGGTCACACATTAAGTTCAATATACGAACAATTACAAGTAATAATATATTCTATTCTACTAAACAAATATTAGGGTGTAGATGTGAAGGAAATAACTATCAAAAAATGTAGCACTGTTATATGGAACTTGCAAATAGTTACTTAAATTGTTCACTTGGTAATTTGGCTGTCAGTTAAAAAATTAAAATACGTGAATATTAGAATTTATTTTCTTTGCGTTTCCGAATAAATTCCGAAATAGTTCAACTCTAAACAAGAGTTAATTTTAGATAATACAATACAGTCAGCACAACTTGTCCAAAGCAAAAATAAGACAGAACCACATTTCAGTAACAGTAGTATAATACAGTCAGCAAAACTTACACAAAAGCAACAGAAGACATCACCACATTTCAGTCAGAGTAATTATAAACCGATATCATACTGTCTGTACAAGATTTCTTCGAACGTACATAAGTGACGGCCGGCAAACAGATAATTAACGAGTGAGGGTTAATCACGATAAAATTATGGAAGCAAGTTAACAGGTAAACAATACTTCTAATTCTATTGAACTGTTTAGGTCACTGCTAGGCTAGATTTGGAGGTAAAGTGAAATGAACTATGGAATAATCGTTGAGCCGGCGAGAGTGAGTGACCGACGGTTTCCTGTGTGAGGGAATATTACGAGAAATTATTTGTGGGTCTGATATAAATTGAAAATTATTATTTAATTTTCGACATTCATTACACATTTATTGACACGCCGAACTGTGTTCTCGAAGACCATGTTCAGTATAGCACGATTCAAATTCCGAATGTATTCTGTGATGGCCATCTTCAACTCATCACTCTTGTGGTGATTGTTCGAATACACTGAGTTCGTACTAAAATCGTCAGGTTCACAGATAATTTTTGATAACCCTGTATTTACTCCTATAGTCTCTTGATGGACAGAAGTTACAGATTTGGCGGCCTCCATTTTGCCGACTGATCCATCGAGAGATAGAGAAAATAAAATACATAAACCACTACATTCAAACCAAACTGCTGTAACTAATCTTTCTACAGATGGCCCTATTAATTCTCCAACGAATACATCAATATGGTGATCAATCGAAAGGACATCCACCACAAAGCCTAAAACCCAAATGTACAAAAACATTTCTCAATATATTTGCGTGGAAAATTTGTTGGGTTTTTAATATAGCTAATTGCTGAATTCCAGTGTGGAATGTAAAAATTTAAAAGATCGCAGGGCAATTTTAAGAGCGCAGAAGTAGAAAGTCTAATTTGAAAACAAATTTCATATTCTATAGCCAAATTCTAGGAGACTGACTGTTGCCAATAGGAATTAACAGGTACAAGGGTGCTGATGAGTCCTTAGCTCGACCTAATTCCCGATGTATTCAGTTTGATGGTGAGAATATTCATTGGATGCTAGTCTTGTATATATATAAATATTCTTCCAATTATGATTATAAATAAGATATAAGAACATCAAAATCTTTTGTCGCTGCAGCTTGTTTCCTTCCTGATCAGGCTAAGGACTTATCAGCACTCCCTGTATAACTAAATGTCTGAAACTGTACTGCTGCCAACAGTGTTCATGTTTCAGGTAAGCCAAACATACAACTGTAATGCTTTTTAAGAGTTAACAAGTTATTCACATGGGATTTTATGAATTGCCACATTACTGCACAGGCGGTATCGTCCATAAGAGAGTATTTTATCTTTTTATTAGTGATGTCGTCACTTTAAAACTTTGAGAAATATAGCTGAAAACCTCAATTAACACACGCTCTCTCTCTCTCCCCCAAATAATGCTTCAGAAATAGCTAAAATAAGTGATTAAAAAAACTCTTTAAATTTGTCGCAACGTTGCAACACTGTTACCTACACAGCAACAGCGGACACTGTACATGTAGATGTGCATGTGACACGTATTTTGAGGCAAAACATACATGTTTACTGCGTTCATGTAACTGTCTTGTTAATTACAGCTTTTCAGGGCGGTCAAAGAGAATGGGTGAAATGTTCAAAGCAACTGGGTTTTCTGTATTTTACGTACAGCAATATGTGTCTAAATCTCACCGTCTTCTGTTCCACAGGGCACAAAATAGCGTTGAATATTCAGCGTTTTCAAGAAACTGGAACAAAACTGGATATTTTGAAGTTATCCACACCCCGGGTAAGTTGGGGTAATATTCTTCAAAAACAGCGTCATGATGTCACTTGGACAATGTAAAGATTATAGATCACAAATCATTTATATAACCGCCAGATATTTTGAGTATAATGAGACTTGCCTTATTTAAAATTTCACTGGTCCATGAAAACCTGGTTGATTAATAAACCTCAGAATTGAAGATGGCCTTTTGTAAAGGGGGTTGAGACTTTGCTTAGCTCCACACATGCTCATTACTCTATAATATTGTGTTGAACAAAATAAGTAATGGGATATGGACAGTGTGTATAAGAGGCAGGAGAAAGTTTGGAGGGGCGTTAAAATTGTATGCGGTAACCTAACTGTGTAGGATGATTTGTGGGACAAGAATATTGAAGAGAGAATAAACAGAAGCAAATATAAGAAATAGGAGTATTTTGTGAATGCGATTGATGTGGCCCACAATATTACAATTTGTGGCCATAATTTTAATATATTCATTTCAATTTCAACACGTTGTAACCAGTCAAAAATTCGGACCGCACTTCTAGTAATATTTTCATATGTGTTAAATGTGTACTGCTGTCTCTATCCAATGATTTAAACGACCCAACAAATTAACAAGTTATTAGTTGCTCAAACTCCTCTTCTGTAAGTTCAGTTTCAAATGTCAATAGACACTCAATAAACTCTCATCGGTTTTCCAGTTCATCGACAGCAAGCAGCAATCTTTCTCAAATATTTTCTTATTAACCAAACAACCAAATTCTATTGGACTAAAATACTGTTCACATTATGGTACTTCTGTATTTTGTAAACTGTCGGTAAATAATCTTTAGGTGTGTCATCCCCGTTATGTAACTTAGAACTAAGTAGACTAACACGTATAGAAAAGGCAATCAAAACACAACTATATGTTTAATATACAAGGTGTTAGGTATATACAAATATCTCAGCCAACTACATGTTTCGTCCTCTTCTATTTAGGGCATCTTCAGATTGTATACCTTAGCCACAGGAAATGTAAAATAGTGCTTAAAACCATTGAAGTCAGGGGGGATGAGATCTCTTTCACAAAAATAGGGCGTTTGTACAAACTAGTGGTATTGAAATATGCATTATTTACATTAGTGTGTTGTAATATATTTGTCCACTATTGGTCGGTGAGTGAAGGGCCTGAGTGGCTCTGGGTTCCTGCATTGTTTGGTCGGGTGGCTGTGTGTCACAGCGGTCCGCTCTTATGGCCGTGTGTTCTTTCTAAGTTGTATCCGGTGGCCGCTGTAGGTGTACTGTTGTGGAGGAGGGTTACTTTGTGGTGCTGGTATGTGAGGCGGGCGTCTGGCGTTTGTGGTTTAATTAGGATAACTTTAATATAGAAAAAACTATGATAAAAAGCGTAATAGCCTGGTTGGCTACGAGAGGACGGGAAAATGAATTTTAAAAGTTATATATATATATGTAGGCATTTGAGTATATTGATATATGTGTGGTAGTAATGAGGCCAATATTACTTACATATAATGTAGTCCCCAGTCGGTGCTGGTGTCCGTTGTGTCACGTAATCACATTTGACCGTCACTGTTTGTTTCATTCACAACATCCTACAAAACAACTCAACTTAAACCATTGAAGTCAGGGGGGGACGAGATCTCGTTTACAAAAATGGGGCGTTTGCACAAACTAGTGGTATTAAAATATGTATTGTTTACATCCACAAAATCTTACAAAACAACTCCTTCCCAATCACACCACAGAAACATCCCCCAACAATAAAACACGACAACAATCAAAACAAACTACCAGACACAAATGGGCAACATTTCCCTGCGTGCATATGTAAAGAAACACTCTACATCACCAATGTGTTCAAACACACTAGCCTGAAAATAGCGTTCCGGGCGAACAACACCATAGAAAATTTACTTAAACAAAGAAAACCGATTCCTGACAAATTTTCATCATCAGGTGTTTACAAATTAACCTGCCCAGATTGCAAAAACCTATGTGGGCCAGACCAGGCGACAGTTCTACAATCGCTACAAAGAACACAGGAGTGCCTTCTACAACAACAGCCGTACTTCCAATTTCGCACAACTCCTCCAGGACAATTCACACTCCTTTGGTCCCATCGATAACGTAATGAAAGTATTAAATCACCATAAGAAAGGAACACACCTGAACACCATGGAAAGTTTCTATATTCACATTGAACACACAGCCGGAAACCACCTAAACGACGACCATACCATCTTTCCAAACAGGATCTCTGAAACCCTCATAAATCCAAGAACATACCTTCCAACACCCTAATAGCTAACGGACACTCCGCACAATCCACACATAAGAAACCAGCCAATCTCTGATGTAACATCACATATTTATATAGATCCACAATTCTCGTTTAAAAAGGTACAAGTGTTATTGCAATAACTTAGTTTACGCCAGTGATTAGTGCACGCACAGGACACGAAACCCGACGTCCACACTTACACCGCAACCTCACAGCAGATATGTCCACACCTCTACATTGGTTAAAAAAGACGAAATACGACACACACAGTGAGGGTCAAGTGTGATTAGGTGATACAACGTACACCAGCACCGACTGGGGACTACATTATATGTAAGTAACATTGTCCTCATTATTACCACACATATATAAATATAGGCACATACCTAAATGTATAACATTTTTAAAAATTATTTTTCGCCCTTCCATAACCAACCAGGCCATTACGTTTTTTATCTTAGTTTTTTCTCTATTAAAGTTAACCCAATTAAACCACACAAACCAGACGCCCTCCTCACATACCAGCACCACAAAAGAACCCTCCTCCACAACAATATACTTGCAACGGCCACCAGATACAACTTAGAAAGAACACACGGCCATAACAGCAGCCCGTTGTGGCACCCAGACACTCGACCAAACAATGCAGCATCCCCGAGCCCCTCAGGACCCGCACTAGCCAACCAATAATGGACAAATATATTACCACAGACTAATGTATATAATGAAGTTTAATACCACTAGTTCGTACACAAGCCCCAATTTTGTAAACGAGATCTCGTCCCCCTCTTACACCAATAGTTGTATTGCACTATTGTACATATCCTCTGGCAAAGGTATCCAAACTGAAGATTGCCTAAATTAAAGAGGACGAAACATGTAGTTGGCTGAGATATTTGTATATACCTAACACCTTGTATAATACAGATTTAGTTGTGTTTTGACTGCCTTTTCTATACGTGTTAGTATATTTAGTCAGTAAATAACAAGCAATTTCTCTCAGCCTCACCTAAAATATTCCCAAAATTTAAATTATAACGACCACCTCTACGCAATAATATTTTGGTATGTCAATTTTGCAGAAATTTGGACTGGGAAATACCGCGTGCTAGCAATTGACTACGACCGTTACCACATTCTCAAGCACTGCCCATTTTTTCAAGATGAACGTAAGTACGGGTTTTCGGGTATTTTAAATGTGTGACAAAGTAAAATATATTAGGCACTTTCACAAATTTCAGAAATGTTTTACTGGGTTTTTTCGTGGCTGTCCGTTGGCTCCCAATGGACAGGTTAAAAAAAATTGATAATTCACAATTTTCCAAAAAATAGTGGAAAAGTTTATGCTTGACTAAACACGTACAAGGATTACATAAAGAGAAATGTACCTTTAGCACAATATTGTCTGAATTCTTCTAAGAATAAGAGACGTTACAGAAAAAATTTATAGACGAATTCAGAAGCACATTTTTTTTTCAATAAATCTTTTCCGAAAAAGGATCTTTTATGAAATAATGTGGAAAAATATGCTAGGATCAGAAACGGAATACATGAGAATATAATACAGCGCATGCGTGTTGGATGTTGGTTAGATAAGGCTAGAAACACACATTCAGAATATATGGAACATATTCGTTTTCCACACTAACAACAGTTATACATACCGACAACTATGTCATTTCTATCAGTACACTGCCTGTAAAATTCTTTGTTTGTCTTCACAAACTGTACTGTTGATGAACATTAGACATCAAAATTACACACAAAATGCACAAACGCACATATTTTTAACAAAATATATTTCCATCAAACCGATTCACATCAGGAATAATGTACAGCATACCACCCGGCAAAATTAGTGTGAAAAAATCTGCTATCCGATGTATTCCTGTTTATTCCCCTGTGGCCTATGTTAACATGTAATTGCTTTACCTAACACTATGTCTAGCCCCAAAAAACATTAGTTCTGTTTGTCTGTGTGTATGGAACGTAATACAGGGAAATACAGTGGAGAGTGTAAAACCTGCAAGAGATGTGGAGAAGCACTAAACATCAGAAAGTTTCAATAGTCACAGTTTAGTCAATTACACATCAAGGTAGTTTAAATGCTTACAACTGCCGATTATCTGTTTGCAGCGGTTTATTATGTGGCATTCCGCGACAGTAGTCCTGATATTTTGACATGGTTGCGCGTGCTGAAGAAGTTGCTTGAAAACAAGATTGATATCAGAAAGTTGGTGAAATGGTGTACAAATAACGGCCAATAGGCAGTATCATCAACAGAAACAGGAAGTTCCGCATAGAGATACTGGCGTAGAAAATGGAAAATAACTTTCTGCAATTTTAAAAATTCTGGACAACTGAATATATTTCCTATATGCAATCTTTTGTACCAGAATTATGAATTAAATTGACTTATACATCACATTTGTTTCCTTTTCCTCACATAAGCCCAACATTGGACACTAAACTTTCTAATGGAATTTACGCTGAAGTCCGTGTAGTTCGCTTTATATGGTGACTAGCTTCCAGTATGGAAGAACGTGGTTCGGTAACTGTTAAAGGGAAGATCATTTTTTGTGCAATCCGTCTATTCTCTCTATCTCTCTCCCTCTCTCATTCCTTGCCTCACTTTCCGTAGGTACTGGTCGTTCTTTCTGCAGGGAAATATCTGTCGGACGTTGACATTAACTGCACACCTCAGTCTACAGATCTCGTACAGATCACGTCGAAGTTCAATTCATATCCATAATATGTTACGACAGTACTTGGTTTAACGAAACTTTGAGACAGTGTGGGCTTCACCAGTTGCAGACAGTACTACTGGAAGATTGTCCGCCATTTGCCGACAGAGATTGGCTCTCAGAATTCCAGTGGTTAGTATATGTACTAGCAAGAAGGAACGCCCCAAATTGTACTCCCTGCATCACTGTGTGTTTGTGTGTTTTCTGTGTATCTAACAACAAACAGCTATTATTTCCATATACAGTATTAAATGATATGTGTTCACTATATATACCACCAGTTTAACATTCAAAAATTCTAAGTTCTGTCCACACACTATACTTATGTCTTTTGTGTGGATCTCAGAATTGAGAGCCATTATTTTATTTACTGCACTCAAATATCAAATTTTATATGCTGACTACGCTATATTCTGGACAGACATAGTTTGGTACCATAAATGGGAAAAACCTTTCTCTTTTCCAATCTGTCCATTCCCACTTTCACACCACGCTTCATATCCAGTGTGTAGCGTTTTGGTCTTTATGAGGGAAAATGGCTGTTAAATGCTGAAGTTAACGGCACATCTCCATCTAATGCTGTCGTGAAGAATGGGTGTAGGTATAACTTTACTCAATAATATGTCCCGACAGTATATTTTTGAATTATAAAATAGCCAATCTAGCCTTCACCAGTCAGATATTGTACTGCTTTGATATTAAATAAAAGTTACTGACAGTGATTAGCGGTCAAAAGTCTAGTGGTTACTGTATGGACTGGTAGATTTAAACGTTTAAAATGAATGTGAAATGTGGACTGACTGAATAAAATCATGAACATATCAGTCATAATTATCCTCTAGACCAAACGACATATTTACATGAAATATTCTCAGTGCAATGATTATACAGCACTGACAGTGCAGTGGCACAAAGCAATCATGCAAATTCTGAAGGTACCGTACACATTCTAACCCATAAAAACCAAATAAAACAACAGACCTTCAGTCAGAATGTCCAGCCACATTTATCGTGGCCGCAGCTGAGCTTCGATCTGTTATCTCCAACCCTTATGCCTTACAATCAACCAACATTCGTCTTCGATAACTCTCATTACTTTGTCAGCAAACTGCTTCACGCTCAGCCGCTGCTGTCTGATTCATGGAAGGTGGATGTGATTCTGTATGTCTTTCTTTAGGTCGGTTCACACAGTCACTTTGCAATTTGTTCACAATTTATAAGTGAAAAGCAAAACAGCAAAATGCACAATTTGAGGGTACTATGAAAACTGAAAGATACATCACAAATGATTGAAGGAAAAACAAAATATTAGTTGGACACAAACTTATGACTTTAAATATCATGCACATATGCAACAGCATGCTCAAAAGCATGAACTGTAATAGTAAGATGGCAGTTACAAGTGCACAGTGAAGGTAATACACAGTTTATTTTGCGCAACTCGCACAAAACAATGGCAGCAACCCGCAACAAGAGTGTTGAATGTGACAGTCAACGGTGGACAAGACAGCTTATAGGTACTTTAGTCTCTATTTTGTAAGTCCACTACTACTAAAAGTCAGAGATGATATACCAAAACGTGGCAATACAGAAAATGAAAACCAGACGTCAATTCGAATTAAACGGGAAGTAAATTCCATGAACAGAATTTCAGAGAATAGGTGAAAGTTTTTACATTGCAATTTAAAAAAAAATATTCCTTATTTAGATCACGAATGCACAAATTGTTCAATAATCTAGAAGAAAACTCAAAATTGTACTGCCGGAAATGTAACATAAAGTAAACTCCATACACAGGCAAAACCCTACACAATGTTGTCACCTGACATTTGCGCACAGCTGACAGCATCATCAAATGAAAATTATACAATATGTGAAATAAAACCGAATAATAAAAATGAATTTCAAACAGATCAGACAGGATGTCGATATGGTCTGCTGTATGGTGAAGAAACATGTAAAAACTCATTCAGTACAGATGTTTTCCAGGCCTCCTAAAACCACATTACAAATATGGCCTAATGACATTTTGTAACCAACTGTTAATATGTTACATGTTAGAGAATTATGCAAATAACAACAAATAAAATTTATAAAGAAAACAATAAATGAATAATTAAAATAGAAATGTCTTGAGTTTCGCAATAAGGAGGTCCCATAAATTTTTCCAAAAATAAAACTGGAATCAAATTAACCGTACTCTTCTACAAATAATCGCCACCAAAGCTATAGTATTTCGCGTGTCTAAGGCTTGTTTAATGTTCTCACTAAACAGCATTCTCTGTTACTGGCACAAAATTCTCGCAATGGCTATGACCGACGGCTTTCAAGAACACATCATCCATGAGCTAAAGAAAAAGTCTTAACACAAACAAATCAAATGTCCACACAAACCGACCCACCTCACAAACAAAGTAATAAATGGACCACTTTCATTTTCCACGGCCTCCTGTACACGAGATTACCAACTTATTTCGCAAAACAGGCCTGAAGATAACATTTCGCCCCACCAAAACAATTTTCCAACAACTAACATAAAAACCAAAAAGGAGTAACCCCAGCGGAATATATCAATTTAAATATTATTCATGCAATAAAGCTTTTGTTGGACAAACCGGTAGAGCAGTATCTTTAAGACATAAAGGACACCTTCGGTACATAAGAAATAATAATGCCATCTCAGCTTACGTCATGCACATCTTACACAACAGGCAACAATTTGGTCCAGCTAACGAAACACTAAAACTCTTAAAGCCGTGCAATAAAAGTATAAAAATGAACTGCTCGGAAACATTATATAGGAACATATTTTACACACAATTTCTACTAATCTCTGAACAATAAGTCACAGATCATAACCCGTTATACGACTTGGCAACCGTCCCACGTTACCTACAACTACTTCCCCTAACATCAGTTTTCAAATCTTCGCAACAGACACACACACCACAGGGTAAGTCCAGATCCACTTCATGAATTATAATCCAAGTCAGTAATTTTGGAACTATACTGTACAAATTTGACATTCCGTTTCATATTACATTCCAAATTTCACGCTGCGAAACACCGACTACGACACAAAACATCACAAGTAATTTCAGTGAAGCACTTCTAATACACCCCGCGGGTGGATACCAAAAAATCTGACACATAACAGAGTTTTTAATTGTCCTTTAAAATATTGATACATGTAGATCTTAACTTTTTGAGTTTTATACAATTAAGTGTATTAGTCGGCCAGTAAAAGCGATTGACTTAAAAAATACACGGTGAAAACCTGAAATTAATGGGTTCTAGGAATATTTCCTGTGGGCTAAATCATCCGGTGCGTAGGGCTGACAACATTACCACCTTCATGTGCCGATTGTCTAAAAATCTGTCAACCTCAACCTCCTGAACCCTCACGGCCTGTCCGGCCTGTAATGGGATTGCTTTACCTTTAACCCAATAACATAATCCAGTACAGTCGAGTGGAATTGAGTTTTTAAGGAACTGCAATGCTGGATATTTTGAAAATAATTTTATGAATAAAAGATGTGTTTTAATTTCCTCTCAAAACTTGTCTCAAAATTCTCTCATTATAAGAAACATTCAGCCAGTTGATACCGCAAATGTAAAGTGGTCTGATGTAAAGCACTGGCTATTGTTATCAGACTGCAGTGGAATATTAATATTCAAGTGAGTTTTTCGAAAAATCCACAAACGTTCCGAGATAAGTTTTTCAAGCAGACGAACGGAGAGATAGCGACGAGCATGATGAGTCTAACAGTAGCATTTCTCAATTTTGGATCGCCATTTCAAATGCGACACGGATCTTCAGATTCATTCGTTAGCATGTGCAGTATGCGACGATTCCTTACTCTTCTCAGGAGCTTCTTCAGTTCCTCTCTATTATACACCCTTTCTTTCCTACCCTTTTCCTGCAACTAGTCATCCATCCTCCCTCACCTCATCTTGCCACCTACTTCTTGGTTTACCTCTCAATTTTTTTTTCCCATGTTCATATATAATATTTTTTGGGCAATTATATTATTCTACTTTATTCCATTCTCTGTACATGCCCAAACAAACGTAATCTATTTAACCATATTGTCTCTATTACAGTGGTTTTTTAAAAATTGCATACATTTCTTTACTTGTTAATATCCTTCGATTTTATTTTTCATTGTCAAATACTGGGCCTAAAATCACATTTAGAGTTGGCTTGTGGAATTTCTTTAAATCATACAGGCAGAATATCTGATATCCCCTCACTATCTGACCGGTCACAACAGCTATACACACCATCCATCGACTGACATAAACGCTTTCAATTCGAAAAGTCCCGTGTTCATATATGATGCTGAAGGTCAGTTATTCAGAATTTTATTGAGGAATTGACCGGTAACATTTCTCAATACGTCACTACCACTTCCTTCTGACTTTCCAATTTATTACAAGCTACAGAACACAAAGTGCTCTGATGAACTACAGTGTGCACAAAAAGAATCCTGATAACCACTGAAATGTGTGAAATGCATGTAACAGTAAAATTATACAGAGCAACATGCAGCTTGTCTGATGCTGACTCACATTTCTTCTCAATACATAAGAATTAGTTTTCGCAGTCTGTTTAATGTCTGTACCACTGTGCAACAGTTTGTAGGTACGAATGTTAGGATATCGAAGGAAACGTGAAGCAGAAAATTTCAGGGAATTTGTTCTTAACTTTATATCAAATAGTGTCTGTGCACTTGCTTGAAACGTTTCGTCCATCCGGAAGTTTAAACATGAAACTTGGCGCAAGGAGAAGCGAAAAAAAATTCTACTTAACTGAAAAGTCTTGCCGTCTTCTACCTGCCTTTAGCAAATAAAAGCTGTGAAAGAACAGCCGATGTATCATAACAGTGCGTCACAGTGTTCACTGAGCGAAGGGAAAGAAGAGGGAAAGGAAATTTACATATCAATAATATATAATAAGCCAACAAGAAGCAACTCTTACAGTATTGTGTTTATTAACAACTACATGTATGCTCTACATGTTTCGGACGTCCTTTGCTTCCATCATCAGGAGCACTATAATCTATAACAACAGCCACTGGTGTTAGTCATGCTGTAAATTATAATGTTACGTACAAACAAGTGTTATATGTCACAGAAGTGGTAGAGTAGTGGACTGTAGTGTGTTTATAGACATAGAACTCAATTATAAGTTAAAGTATTTGTGGTTTGGAAGATGCAATTACTATGAATTGTTAAATTTACTTACAGTAGGGGTTGGTATATATCCTGTACAGATGTCAAGGTCGGTGTGCACTGTACTATTCCATGGCTAAAATGTGACTGGTGAGGTGTGTGTTTTAAACAAGTGTAGATGATATACTAATGATTTACAACACAAAATATACCACCCCTGAAACAATCCACCAGCACATCAACAAGACACACCCCAACCTACAGTTTACACATTCACACGAACACAAAAACTGCAGAAGTTTTCTTGACCTGCTACTAATCCGACAACCCGACAAAATAGAAATTGACATATACCGCAAACCCACAACCACAGATAAAACTATCAACTACACATCCAATCAGCCCAACGAACACAAAATGGCCGCCTATCGCTACATGACTAACAGGATGACATCATTACACCTCACAGCAGACAGAAAAGAAACAGAAAGGCAAAAAATTCTCTCCATAGCAGAAAACATCAAATTCCCCTTCATCACATAACAAAACTGAAGAGATATACTCAACACGAAACCTACATGGACTAAACACAAGACAAAAACAAGAAATGGGCCATCTCTATATTTCATAGTCCCAAAGTCAGAAAAACCACAAACCTCTTTAAACAGACAGACACCAAAATAGCGTTCAAAAGCACGAACACAATACAACAACAAACCAAACCCAAAAACTACGGAATGAAACCCGACCTCAACAAAAGCGGCATATACAAACTGAAGTGTAAAACCTGCAATAAAGCGTAAATAGGTCAAACTATCCATAAGATACGGCGAACATATCAGATACATAAAAAAGACCCCCAATCAGCTTATGCACAATACATCCTACAAAACATTCACGAATATATCACTCTTGCAGGCACTATGACACTATTAAAACCATTACAAGACACCGCCAAACTAATCCCATATGAACAGCTATTCATCCGAACATTCCACCACAACGGAGATCTCACCGAACAGTTCGCCACAGAACACAAACCGTTATTACAGTTGGCGTTGTGCACTTAGCGCCACATACCACACAGTAACCGATCAAAACTTAACACACGCACCTGACCAGTCACAATTTGGCAATGGAATAGTAGAGTGCACACCGACCTTGACATCTATACAGTTTTTATTCCAACCCAACTGTAAGTAAATTTAACAATTCATAGTAATTGCATCTTCCAAACAACAAATACTATTATTAAAACTTTAACCTACAATTAGGTTCTATGTCTATAAACCCACTACAGTCTATTTATCTATCACTTGTATGATATATAACACTTGTTTATACGTAACTTTATATATTATTGCGTGACAAACAACAGTGGCTGCTGTTACAGTTTATAGTGCTCCTGATGATGGTCGCAAAAGGCGTCCGAAGCACATAGAGCTTACTTGTAGTTGTAATAAACACAATACTGGCAGAGTTGCATCTTGTTGGTTTATTAAATATTATAAACTTATGATGCACGAATACTCAAATACAAAATAATGCTGCTGCTTAACTTTTTGGGACTAATGGCCAATTCAGCGTTGGTTTCCAGCGCATGCAACCTTGGGCCTCCGAATTTGAAGGATTTTGATTGGGGTAGGGTGGGTATTAGTGTATTAATACGCTTAATGTAACATTCAGCTGTTAAAACTGCTGCTCGTTTGTGTATTTCATTTTTGGTTCCATTAACCGTCTGTCAATAGAGCGTATCAGACTGTACGTTCGAGTAATTGAATGATTTATGGATAATCACATTTTGTTAAGATGAGGCATCCCATTTGTGTACAATGAACAGTAATACATAAATATATATAAATATATAAAATATTATTTTTAAAAGATACTTTCTTTCATATTTCACAGCCACACGTTTCTGCTCATTTCTATGGAGCCATCCGCAGGCTGCAGTTTTCAAAAGGTATTAAATAAATAAATAAATTAATTAAAAACCCGAAGATGGCTCCATAGAAATGAGCCGAAACATGTAACTGTGAAATATGATGTGATATATCTCTTAATAATAACTCCTTAATATATAGATGTGTTAGACTGTATATTTTATATATTTATATATTACTGATAATTACATGGCAATGAATTGAAAAGAAACCCTCTTCTTCTAATTACAAGTGCATTTAAACTGTTTCACGCAAGGTCTGTGGAAAGACACCAGGAGACATATTCATCATTAAAGGGCGATTACGCAGAACTGTGAAATGCGAGTATTTTCTTCGTCATGTC
>JGI20166J26741_10031115_pt1 | contig 17593 bp, 10 predicted proteins | sample TergutCu122P5_FD_26741 | JGI IMG/M metagenome (IMG submission 26741)
AAAAAACCCCCCCCCCCCCCAATATGAACATATTGTCATTCGCTGCGCAGGTTCTTTTTATGACACCAAGGCCCTCAGTGAAGACGGAAAATCCGTTAGTGTAAGCGCAATCCCCGATAAGGTTGCGAGGTGTCCGTACAATAACGCAGTCATGCGCGAGTCTACACACGTAGCTTTTTTTTTGGGGGGGGGGGGCCTTTTTGGGAGGGGTTCTGACCGTGTGGGCTGTTTCAGCACACATTGAAAGCCGCGGCGTCACGCCCTTGTTGGACATTCTGCGCCACCTTGGTGGCTGGCCCGTGCTGGATGGTGACGCCTGGAACGACGGCAAGTTCGACTGGCGTCAGTCAGTGTTCGACTTCAGGGCCACGGGTTATAGTGTTGACTACTTCATGGACTTCTCAGTGTCCACCGACGCCAAAAACTCCTCCTATCGTTCTATCAGTGTAAGTCTGATACAATAATTTACATGAAGTACATACTGTGATGAAGTTTGTGTAAGATACAATTGGCGCAGCCATACACTACAATCAAAAAGCCCTGCTACTAACGGGAACAAAAGGCGAATTATATCTACATTTGTTGTTACTTCTGTGAGGTACAGAGGTTATTATCTTGTGTTAGCAGGATGTCAGAGATTTAAATTACTTGGGGTTATTTGCAGAAATATTACACTAAGGGTAATGAAACCATGTCATCTACACACACATATAGGTCTAAAGAGAGGATATAAAGCAAAACACATCCTTGACCACAGCAAATAATGCAAAACACATACTGACTTAATGATCTGGGCACCAAACACCATTCCAAGGTACATGCAGGGCAGGCCAGTGAATGAGCCTCACAGCCAGTCTGAACAAGGAAAAAGCATACCAGGAATGCCTGAGAGTCAAACCACTATAATCTGTTCTTTAAGTTCATGGCCTTTGAAAAATGATAACATGTTTAGGGGGAGACTGCTACATCCATTTTTATAGTTGACCCTGATGATGTAAGCAGCAAATTCCTTTGGTGTCAATACTTCTCTACCAAATTACATGGCACATCATCTCAGAAGACGTAACTGTAACACCATGGTCAGAAACTCAAATGACAGATGTTAGTTACTGAGAATGTCATGGTGGTTATGAGCCCTAGAGATGTAGGCAGAAAATTTCTACAAAATGTGGGTGCCTATTTATCAAAGCACGTGGCATCACATTCCAAAAGACTGTAATCTCAAAACTAATTAAGTTTGCCTGTTTAGCAAAATATTTCTTCCTATAGACTTTTTAAGTATGGCATGCCTGATGACTCTATTCTTTAAGAGCTATGGAGTTTTCATTGTTGATTTAAATTCATCAATTATGATTGCAGCTGGACCAAGCAGCCCTGGGTTTAAGCCGTGAATACCTGACCAAGGGCTTCAGTGAGAAATTGGTGGATGCATACTACAAGTATCTAGTAGACATTGCAGTGATCCTAGGGGCAAACAGGGACCGTGCTGTCAAGGAGATACACGAGAGCATTGAGTTTGAAATGCAGTTGGCCAATGTGAGTGTCCACGCTCCTGTGTCTTATTCACCCTTACCTTCATCTCCCACTCAGATAATTAATAATTTACATAATCTGTCACAGACTCATGGTTTTAACTGTATTTGATTTTCTGAGTGTCTAAATGAATCAATAAAAGATGAACATCACAGGCATACGATTTGTGTGTCTTTGACGGTGTTGCAGAACAGAGTCCTGAAGGGAACACTTACAGCTGGAGAAAGACAGTAGAGAAAAGTAAAAAATGAAAAGCTTCATAATTTGTAGCTGTCACAAAATATTATGGTGAAAAAATCAAGGTTGAGATGGGTGGGATGCAAGTTGGGATATAAGAACTACACACCAAACTTCATATTAAAAGAGCATGGCTTTCAGGTTGTGGACGTCAATCATTTGTCTCAGGACACAGGCCAATGGTAGGTTCTTGTGGACACAGAAATACAACTTCAGGTGCTACAAGAAGGGACACATTCTTGAGTAACTGAGTTTATACTAGTTTTGCAACAAGGATTCTGTTCCACAGAGTCAGCACATGAAGTACAAAACAAGTGGACATTATAGGGAGTAAACAGTGCTAACATACAATCCATACTATGGTTGAAGTGGTAGTTGTGTGGGCACACCACACTACAAGAGGGCAAACATGGGGGCAAGGAGGAGGGGGGGGGGGATGGTTATATTGTTAAGAAATTTCACAACAATCCTGCGTGTTTCTTAGACTTTAAAATAATCTAATTTGGCTGTAAAGCTAAGAGCATATAAATTCTTGTTAATAACCAACTTGACGCACTTTTTCATTTTATTTATTTATTTCACTTCTCTACGTGTTTCGAGCAACCCAGTGGTCATCATCAGGAGAAATAAATGTATCAATACATCACCTGGTATGTATCACTCTGTGTAGGTGACTGTCTGGTATGCCAGTCAGGCATAGCAGACAGTCACCTACACAGAGTGATACATACCAGATGATGTATTGATACAACTGATTCTCCTGATGATGAGCACTGGGTTGCTCGAAACACGTAGAGAAGTGAAATAAATAAATACAATGAAAAAGTGCGTCAAGTTGGTTATTAACAAGAATTGTATGCACCAAGATGCACGGTCAACAAAATATAACAAAAAAGCATATAAATATTTGCAGCTGTCACTACCCAGTGAGGAACGTCGCAATGTAACCAAGCTGTACAATGCCATGAAAGTGCACGAGATGCAGAGCACATTTCCCACAATCCCATGGCTGACCTACTTCAACAACATCCTGCCAGAAAATGTACAGATTACAAGAGATGAAGTCATAATAGTGGCAGTGCCTAGTTTCATCACAGGGCTTGAGAAGCTCATAGCACAGACTCCCAAGAGGTGTGTAGCACTGAAAAGAATGGTCACTGGCTATCATTGTGTATAGTGCACAAACTGATTCCCTATCTTTGTCTTACAGGGTTATTGCAAACTATGTGATGAGCCGGGTTGCAGGTGCTAGTGTTAACTACCTAAATGAAGAACTGAGAAATCGACAGCTGCAGTTCTCAACAGTGTTGTCAGGAAAGACAGAGCGGGAAGCACGTTGGAAGGAGTGCATAGACATAGTCAGTGGAGGGTGAGTGACTCAGTAATCAAGTGCTCATTAATGGATTATATTGTGTCTAGGGAAACGGAAGTTTAAAAGAATTGAATATTGTACGAGATGTTCATACAGAAAGTCCAAGCAAGCAGGAAAAATATTTGGACCTAAGTAACAGAAGAATGGAAGAAAATGCACAACAGGAAATTCATCATTGTAGGTTTGACACAGTATTGTTAAAATATCAAGAATGATGAGATATCTAGCATTAAGAACTGTGTATGAAATTGTGACAGATTTATGTAAAGACATCACTTAGAACCCTTGATCAAGATCAATATGGTGCAAAAGTTTTTCATGTATATCAACACCACACCTTACTGATGCAAGGAAGTTTGGAAGTAATGCATCCTCAACTGTAGGAACAAACTGAGATGAATGGTCTGATTCATTTCCTAGCAGCTTCAGTTACTTGCCAACTGGATAGGAAGTTGGAAGAGCCCCGGAGATCTGGCCTAGACATAGTTGTAATAAAAAGAAAAACCCCTGCTTCTGATCAAACTCTGGTCATCCACCTCATACACAGGTTACTGACAGCCATCTGTGCTCACCTTAACATGGGAGGGTGTTATTAAAATTATAAAATGGGACAGGGCACAGTGCTTATCTTCTAGGAACCTCTGGGTTCCATAACAGTTAACTGTTTCACCAGATAGTGTGCACCATCTACCCAAGAAGTTGCTGTGTCATGCAGTTAATTTTCCCTGCAACACACATTACCCCCTTAAAGCACAGTGGTAGCCATATATAACATCAGCTGAACATTCAAGAACTGTGCAATGTGCCTACACAGTGCAGTTATGTGTTTTACATGGTGATTACTTTCCCAGGGACTATTAACTAGTTGGTTTTTGTAATGCAGATCCAGTGTGTTTCCTGTGAGGTAGCAACCACATTGTTACATGTTATTTGTACCTGGTGCAACGTAGCTTGTACTCACAAACACAACATTAACAGCAATGGGACCTATTGCAGCTTGTCCATCCCAGTGGGGTCTCTCTATGTGCGAAAGTTCTTCAAGGAGGAGGCCAAGACCACAGCTATGGAGATGGTGGATGACATCCGCAAAGAGTTCATCAGTATCCTCATGAATGTTGACTGGATGGATGAGAAAACCAAGTAAGTACAACTCCAACAGTAAACTGACTAGGTACATGACATTTGATGTTTTTAAAGTAGGTTGTTTAAGATTACAATCTTGTGGGATGTGATGCTAAGTAGTTTTGTAGATATGTATCAGAAGAGTACGTCTAACTTCAGAAGAGAAGAAAATTTTCCCTTTCACTGCCATGAAAACCTCAAACCTACAGCACTGTAAGATTATGGGCACTGTGGTATGTTGAAACAGGCAGAAGGGGCTAGAGAAAGCAAAAGCAATGGCTGTCCATATTGCCTACCCTGATGAACTGCTTGACGACAAGAAGCTGGAGGACTTTTATGAGAAGGTATGTAACCTCACAAACCAAATATTCTGCTGATGTTAAAGTTTGTAATGGAGATTGACACACACACACACTCTTCTGCATGGAGGGAAACATTCGAGCACAAGTACTTTAAAAAGTGCTAGATGACATATCTGTTCTTCATGTGGGATATGACTGTTTTCATTGTCAAAATCAGCATGTAGTGGCTAACTTGTGACAGACAGATGACACTCACATTACAAAATTAAAGTTTTCTAATGTAAATAAAAAAACTAGCTATGAGGATTGTAACTGCATTCAGAAACATTAACATAACATTTGTGCATTGCTTGAACAACTGTGGCTGTTCTACATACTGGCAAAGGTATCGAGTAAGCTCCACATTTCTGAGTATTATTAGTTAGGTCCATGGTGGCAAACATGAAAGTTACACTTTTGTGATGATAGATGGTTAATTTTATCTGATGTCTTTTGTTTGAAAAGTGTGTTAAATATGAAAAGCAAATATACTTAAGTACTAGGGGAGACGATGGCTGAGATAATGTAGTCGATATAGCAACTTGCTGTCAGCTGGATCGTTCGGGGATTGCATCCTGGTGGGGGCAAAAGTTTCTTTGCCTGTCCAGATGATGCCAAGGCCCACCCGGCCTTATGTACAATGGGTACCACATCTTTCCAGCAGGTGGTGCTGCCAGAGCATGGTGCTGACCACTCACTCTGTTCCAAGGTTGCAAATGGGTTTGACCTACACCTCCACCTCTGCTCTATGCCTGCATATGCATATCTTGGGGGTGACCTTTACCTTCATTAAGGGAGATAAATTTGGCATGTTATGTATGGGGAGTCCAATAATATCTCAGGTGCTATGAGAAGTTCTAAGTCTTGGTTTCCAGGTCAGAGGGAGTTGATAACTTCCCCACCCTCCCCCAAGTTAAGATTATAAGTTGAGCACCCAGAGTATCTTCAAGTCATATGTGTAATATCTGTAGTGATTAAGATGAATTTCTTTCATTTCCTTGCAGCCTAAACTTGGGTCTGTAAGTAACCATATTAGTTTTATGATTCTAAATATTAAATTAAGGTTTGTTGCTAATGATAAATAGAAGCAGGGCATATTTGTGAGCACAGTAATTAACCGTTAGGGTCTATACATAAAAACTACCAGGGCAACCGCTGATTTTCAAAAGGGACTTGCTCCATGGCGCTAGCAGGATTTATTTGTTGATTTCAAACTTTCACCGTGTTCTGAATGTTGTATGCTTTCTTTTGGGTGATTCCCCGGCATTTGAATTTTATATGCCGATGTTTCGAAACACTCTGTCTGTTCCATCTTCATAGGCAGGTAGGAGCATATAGAATGAACTAGGCTGCGGACATGTTTGGGGTATTATATGGGAAAAGGTTTGGCTCGGAAATGGCCTGAGCTATTAGGACGGAAGGGGACAGAGTAGGGGGCGGATCAGCGTACAGAAACAAGCTGTGAAGGGTAACGACTCACATGGAGGCCAACGGGCTGGCGTGTGAAGAATTTATTTGGCTGGGGTGTTGTTTTATAAAATTGTATCCCAGATTCAACTGAGCCTAATAAAGGTGTGCATGTGTATTATAACTAGTGTGTTGACCACTCACCCACAATGTGTGAAGATGAGAGATTTAAGAAACCTTTTAAGTGTGGTGTGATGTCAATTCCAGTATGGGGAAATGATATGAATGTTGTTTAACCCACAGCTTGAAGTTGACCATAACCTTTATCTGGAGAGCATCCTCAATGTCACCAAGTTTGGAATGAACTATTCATTTGGACGACTTCGCACCAAAGTCAACAAGACTGAATGGATTACACATGGGCGTCCAGCTGTTGTCAACGCTTTTTACAGTTCAATTGAAAACAGCATCCGTAAGTAGAGCTTAAAATGTCAGTAATCTACGCCCTAAAATAGTGGGACAGAAGTCACCTACACAGTGGTCCCATTCTGTTTCAGAGTTCCCTGCTGGCATCCTTCAAGGTGCATTCTTCAACAGTGAACGACCACGCTATATGAACTATGGAGCAATTGGATTTGTTATTGGTCATGAGATAACACATGGCTTTGATGATCAGGTGTGGAAAAATATGCTACTACTAGCTATTTAAAGCAACATGTGATGACTATTTGTACTTACAGCATTAATGTTTAAAATATCTGAATTTTAACCACAAAGTGTATTTGTGTTTCATATGATTCTCACAATTAACAATGTTTATTTCCTGACACAGCCTTAAAACTCACTAGTCTGAGGCAGAAATTAAATCATCATCATAATCATATTTAGCACTAAAACTCATCTACAGTCCTGGTCTCCATAGAAAGCATATACATTAATTTATATTATTTAGAATTTCAAGCATGCAGGAGTTAATATTGTTACCTCTTCTGATAAACTACCACAGTGACATAAAACAAGTTTAACTTTCGTACAGGGCCGACAGTTTGACAAGGATGGCAATTTGGTAGAATGGTGGGAGCCAGACACTAAGAAGAAATACCTAGAGAAGGCAAAGTGTATCATAGAACAGTATGGAAATTATACAGAAGAGGAGACGGGAATGCACGTGAGTTCCAACCCTCATAGTGATGCACTGTCAAGGTGATAAATTATCCCTGTAAGAACTACACCATGAAGATGTATGTAGAAGTGGAGGTACAGCACCACACATTTTTAAACTTAGCATTAGGTGGAGAAGGTGGGCAGCTTCACATTCTGGTTGCATTACTCCAGGGCAGAAGACCCCAGTACTTAAAGGACAGGAGGCTGAGTAGGTCTTACAGCAGCCAGTCTGTCATTCATAGCAAATAGAAAACTCAATGCCAGGAATCAAATTCTGATTGTCTATCTTTCTACATTATTCTGACAGTTATATATCACGTTTGGCATAATCTGATCTTTAGACTTGTCTATCATCCCATGTTGACAATAAATACACAAGGTTTGTCAGACACGATTGGTCCTTGTCCTTGAGCCCAAGTTATTTATAGAAAGCCTCTTGGATCAAAGGTTTAGAATACCATTTCCTATCTGTCCCAACTAAGTAAACATTTCCTTTACTCGTTTGCCTGATGACAGGGACCAATCCTCTCCCAGTAATGATGCATTTCAGATTTATATTAAACATGGGATGATGGACACAAAGTCCAAAAACTGAACACGCCAGAACATGTAGATCCCCAGTTACTATACTGGCTCGTTATATGCTGTCTAATTTACAGAATATTAACTCCTCCATCAATCTAGTAGAGGGGGGGAAAAAAAAGCATGAATCTTGTAGTATGTGATGGTGTGGTGCTTAATGAAGCACAAGGACTTAACTTTTACAATATGGATGAATGGTAGGCATGTTGTTTCATATCTGGGGGTAAGGGTTTCAAATCTTGGATCAGTGACCAGGTACACAGACAGGATTTTCATCTTTTCTCCCAGTCTGTCAACGCAAGTGTTGGAAAAGTGCCTTAAAATGGACCATGACCACTTTCACAATCTTTCCAGTTCTTTAGTCACAGCCATTCTACCATCCAGCATTATTAAATGATGCTGTAGAAAAGTCTGTTCAAATAGCTCTAAGAACCAGTCCACTTCTGCAAGCTTGCACATACCCATTTTATTTATGAAAATGTATGATGCACTGTACGTCGAACTCTAGGCATTTACTGTGGCCCAAGATTGAGGTCCTGGCACCCACTGGAGAGACTGGATGGGTGCCAGATGGTCTACCTGTGGTGGTAAAAGAAAATTCTTTCCCTCTGCTAGGTAACAGACAAATACTGGATAGAACTCATAAAGGTTAGGTCAAGTGGTAACATTTCTGAGTTATAATGGGGGATGCCCAATTCTAATCCCAGCTGAGACACTTGATTATCCTGCCTGAGATTTTTGTTTTCCTAAGTTCCTCCATAAAAATGCTGGGAAAGTACCTTAAATTAGGCCACACCCACTTCCTCTGACAACCACTCCAGATCATTATTTACCATCTTCCAACCACTGGTTGGTATACAGCCTGGTTACTGATAGCATCATTGTGTATATTACAAATAAACATTTCCTGGCAATTACTGAAAGCAACTAGCAAACAGTTCAAATTAACAAGTAGAACAGAAAAGGGCCAAAGATATTATGAAATTTACTCTGTCCTCTTGCCTACATGTATCATGGCCATGACTGTTAAGAAGTATCCAAGTATCCAGGTTGAATCTCTGGATCTGGTTCATTCCAAAACTTAATATACGAGTACATGAATAGAATTTAATTTCTTAATCTGAGTGCTATTCCTTCTTTAGGCTTTAGCTGCTACCTACTGTGATACTGAAAAGGAAAGCAACCACATCACCAGCAAAAATCAAACATATCTTCTTGTCTCAGAGTAAAATTTTTTGAATGTAATGAGCATGTAACGTAGGAAACCTTACACCATTCCTTTGATAGGGTCACAATTGTGGCAGATAGGAATTATTTTGGAATTAATTAGTGAAAAAAAATTTATTCAAAGTATCTTCCCTGAAAACACCTCTGATCTAGATGGACTGACATCTTCCTGAAAAAGCAATGCCACTTATCATTCAGAACATCCAAGCAGCTGTCAATGGTTTCCATTCAAAGCACTGTAACATCTGCCCACAGCTGAATGGTATCAACACCCAGGGTGAGAACATTGCTGACAATGGAGGAATCAAGGAAGCATACTATGCCTATCTGAAGTGGACTGAACGTAATTACGTGGAGCCTTGCCTGCCTGGTCTTGACTACTCACCGCGCCAGATGTTCTGGCTGTCGGCAGCACAAACCTGGTGCACCAAATATCGAATCCAGGCTATGCGCCAACGAATCACGACTGGTGTGCATTCTCTCGGACAGTTCCGTGTCCTAGGACCTCTATCAAACATGAAGGAGTTTTCTGAGGACTTCAACTGTCCACTTGGTTCGCCTATGAACCCCATTCACAAATGTCAAGTGTGGTGAGCTCTCTAGTGTTAATTTTCACAACTACAAACAAGCAACGGTGAGTGCAGAGTACAAGTGATGTTCACTGCATAATAAGGAGCACAGTCATTTTCATATGTTCTTAATGACTAGGAAGTTTCATGCTAGTGGACAAATGATTGGAGCTGTAAATAACTACTTAAAGAAGACAGTGTATGTACTGCCTTCACAAGCTGTTAATTTTAACATAATTTTATTTAAGAACCTGTAATGCTGTGGTGTCTGCCTGCTTGCAGTGTGGGTCCTTCCTCATTGTTGCTTTCTGCTAATATAGCAAAGTTCCTTGCCTCATTTACCATGATATTCTGAAAGGGTTCCAAAAAACTGCAGGTGCAGATCACATCCTGATTACACAGTGGGGTAGAATAAAGAACATTATTTACCTCTTCTTACATCATAACCCCTACCCATTCAATTATTCAATTCACATTCTGCATAGATAGGACAGTTTGTATCAATGTTAGGAATTTGTTCTGTCCATTTCTGACACAAGAATGCCCAATAAACTGAAGAACAAAATTATGTTGCCATATCGTTTAAAAAATTCTGCTGCCCCACAGTTTACCTTTAAGATGAAGGCAGTAAGTTCAACTGAAATGTTGGCACCTATGCAGCTGCTGGAGTGACCAATCTGATACGCCATGATGGTGATGAGGTTCATGGAGCTTCACCTCCACACATTCAAGAGTATATCAGTATTAGATGGAGCTGAAGGAATAGATTCAAACAGGGTGTTTACCTCCAAAGAGACAACCTCCAGCAACCACTGGACAGGAAATTGGTTGGTGTCTATAGCAGGTCTGTGTAGTGTTATCTTTGCCTCTGCTGGATGTGCCTTTGTCATGGTTACTCAACAAATATCACATGTAAAATAACATGCTGTTATTAAGCCATTTTTCTTTGCACATCTCTGCAACTACTGGTTATCTGTAGTAACTATTTGGAACCCTAAAACGCACTATGCCACAGGGAATGCTTGTTGTATGTCTGCTGTCGTGTATCATCAGTAGACACCACACAGCACTTTTTGAAAAGACTGTAAAATGAAGTTGAAAATTTTAAATACCAAGTTCAATTTCTGTTGTATTATAAGTTAATTTTTTTAGAAATAAATTTATTATGCCCAAGAAGTAACTATGTTTTACTGGATAGGGACATTTTAGTTTTCCAGAGTTAGCAAGTTCCAGAGCAGTTGTATATGCATGAATGTGACTCACGGCCTTGCACACTAAGTACTAACATCAAGCTTGGCAAAGTGGATGGCCAAAGAACTACCTCATGAATCTGACCTCTCCTGGTAGTTTTACCTCTTTAGGCACTGAAGCAGAATTAATTAAAGAAGTACCTTCCTTCAAGAAGGTTCCAAGATCATGTATTCAAGTGAATGCAATATGACAATGCATTAATTTCAGGTTTTCGCCGTGCATTTTTAAAGTCAATCACTATTATTGGCAGACTAATGCACTTAATTGTATAAAACTCAAATGTTAAAATCTACAATAATTAAAACAACTGTCTTTTAAAACATTGATACAATTTTAACATTTGAGTTTTATACAATTAAGTGCATTAGTCGGCCAATAAAAGTGAATGACAGTATGTGTCTAAAGGAAGAGGCTGGTACTGGCAGTTTATGCACAGGACAAACAATCTTCAGGTTGATCAACAGCTACACATTCTGTTAGTGTCTGCATGGCTGGCTACTTGCTTGATTTAAATTTTATCACTAACTGTATTCCAGTCTTACAATCAACTATCAGCATTCTAACTCACTCAGGTAGTTAGCTGCCAATTCACTGTACAAGTGCAGTCCATGTGGTATTTGTGGTGGACAGACTGGAACCAGGCAGATTCTCTCTGAGCACATAAGTTTATCCCTGCCAATCACCATTCCACCAATGTCCAAACTAGTCTACCATCCAGGGATGATACTACAGGCACATTCAATTCTGCAGGACAAGAAACTATTGCACTACTCTCTAAGAATCTGAATCGCAAGTTTTGAAATTATGTACTCCATGACAAAGTACACTGACATTACCGAGGAATTTGTTAATTTCGAAATATGTGGTTCAAAGGACATGCATAAATGTAATCTCATATACAACCACACAAAAAGTACAGTCTTCCCGGTGTCAATTTTCATTAAACTCATAAATGCTAACAGCATTATGTTCAGACACCTTATACCACAATTCACCCAAATCACACAATAAATATGCAAAGTACAGACAGAAGTGTATGACATCATTCAGTAAAGAGTGGTTTTCACTGCAATGCTCAGCAGCATGTGAACATCTATACTGAATTTCAAAAATTGGACAAGATATGTGGAAAGTACAAGTAAATTTCATTTAGACCTTCAAGCAAAGCATGAATATCACTATGTCAGTTTTCACAGAACTCTTGATTGCTTGCTTGACAACTTTTTGTAAAGGACTATTAAACCAACTTTCATGAAATTTCAGCAATGATTCAGTCACTGACACTAGATCATGAATGGACAGATGCACATTGTCTCCGCATAAGGTATTATTTTCTTTCATTGTAGAGAACACCTAAAAAGTCACCATGAATTACAAGTTATTCTGGAGAAGCTGACACTCACTCACTCACTCAAACAAATGCTCATTTAGAAGGAATCCAAATGTTCATTTCCATATTCAAAGAGTCTAAAGGCTGACTCAGTCATGAGTGAGTTTAATTCAACTGATATTTTCATATCCAATTTCTTTAGACACATTTTGCCCACTTGTGAGAAATACATGGATGTGTGTGTGTATATATAAAACCAATCATTTCCCAACAAGATCAATTTCAGTTCAAACTGCCTGAAATTTTTTGCCACATTTGATAAATCTGTAGCAGATTTTACTAGCAGCAGCAGCAACACTAGATGGCACTTATTAAGAACACAACAGATGATAATGAATGACTTCAAAATTAAAACATTACCACCAAGAACTGATATTACCAACCCATCTTCACAAGAGTTTTCGGTTGTTTTTCCCCTTCAGATTTTTCAACCAATGTTGTGTGTGTGTGTTATACATATATTAGTTTTCCACTGGATGAATGCCTTGACAGTGGTGGTGATTATGTTGAAAGTTAGTGTGCATGTCTAAATAAGTGTGTTTTAATAAAACTTGTTTGCAGTCTTTCATGCCGTGTCACTGTGACATTTTATACCTTCCCTTGCGAACAACCCTTACTTCTCATTTTCCCATGTGTGCCACATGTCCTACCCATCCCATCATTTTTGACTGCTGACACTAATAATGGCTGTCAACTCATGATTAATTACTACCACCACCACCACTATTGCTACTATCACAGATGATAATTACAAAAACATTTACCAGTGTAAGACAACAAGTCACCAGAAGGTCTGCAATATGTCCAAGTCAAAATGTCATTTACTAAGCTCGTTCTGGCAACGAACAATGTTCAGTTAAAGTGTGGTGCCAGGAGTAAGAAACTACAAGAAAGATGGAGGCATAGATGGAAGGATCACCTAAAAACTACATTTCAAGAAATATGCTCTAAAGAAGTGAACCAAATTAAACATACTTTGAATATTGTCCAGTGGTGGGATCCAAAATGAGAATGATGAATCACTGGGTTTTGCATCAACAGAGAACTTCTTGAACATATGACTAGACTCCGTCCATTGTCTCATGTTCAAAAATAAAGATGGTGCTTTGGAAACTTTATCTATCCACATACTCAGTTTAAAGCATGGTGAGAAATCTACTCATGTGGGTCCATTACATGCAGATAATCACAATCAGTGGACCTTCCCAGCCTTTCAACTGAATACAAAGTGACAAAGTCCAGACACCAAGTATGTACTAATACCAACTGCCTAAAGAAATTAACCATGGATATAGAAACAAATACTGCTAAGCTTAATATTTAAATCCACTGCAACTTAATTTCCCTTCAAAGCACAGTGTTAAGTATATGTGCTCTAAACTTAAAAAAGTCTCCTTATCCAAAGAACAATTACATGTTTTGTGTAATTCTCACAAGCAGCAATTATTTCCCTAAATATGAAGAACCAGTTGGTCTCTGTAATGGAGACGCTGTGGAACTGGACCTTTAAATATTGTTTAGAAGAAATTTACACTGTAAATAGGACAGCAGGAGCAATGCAAGACAATTTCAGTTGTTTGGTGACTATTTTCTTTAATAAGGTGAGTTTCTTAAGCTGGAGTAAGCATTGAGAAAATGTCTTCATTTGGTAAAATTTGCAGACTCTCTTGGTTAAGGCGGTTCAGCGGAAAGGACTACACAAACGGGATGACTGACAGAACACATTTCATGAGTAAAAAAAGAAGTGGAATTGCAGGTTTTGATAAAGAGAATGAGGAAAGAAAGAAATTACATCCACTTCTGAAACTATCATTACAAGAACACAGTATAACCAGTACAAAATGCAAGTGTTATACAATGGTAACCACTTCAGGCTCATGATAAAAGTACTTACACCTTCACTAGGTGCTTCTGTGAAGTTAAAGCACACTTACTTCTTGTGTGATGTTTTAAAATATTCCATTTGTCTCCCAGGCATCATACTGACAAGCACTGGAAGGTCCAAAGCTACAATCGTCTTTCAGACTCCGGTAATGTAATACCATCAAATCCATCCAGAAAACTTACAATTAACTTCAGTATTATGAAAATAACTGACAGTTGCCACATAATATAAAGTGCTAATGAGCACGATGCACACTGTAATATAACCATAAGCAGGTTCACCTACATCTGTCTTGATCTGTTGGCCTCGCATAGACACAGCAATGGGGAAAATCACTGTTGACAAGCACATTCATTCACTGCTTGTACTGACCACAGAGTCAGCAGCATGTTGGCACTAAATGGCAGCAGAAACAGAACAAGATATCCCTGAGACCCAGCCTTTAACTGCAACAACCCAGCAGCAATTGTGCAACAACTACATTCTTTTATTAACAACAATAAATAAAAAAATAATTTTATAACAATGTACATTAGGCTTGCCACTACAAAACCAGTTTACTATTATGAAGAATGTGTGTTGGTTTCTGAGCCCACAAACAACGTCAGAGCAACATAAAACCTAGTTAGGGAGTGGTATAACATTATTTTCATTCTTCTTCTTTTCTTCCTCATTACACAGTCCCCTACCACACCAACTGCTTCATAGCATTTACTGCCTGTATTTCCTCACTCCAATATAAGAAAAAGTCATGAGATGGTGTAAATTCAGACTGGTCTTCTGTGATGTGACACCATGTAGTCCGGTGTTGGCAGTAAGTTCCACCAACACACTGTACCTTGCTACCATACCTGTATTACTACTGTAGTCTTAAAGAGAAAGCCATGTCCTCCACTTATAAATCACTCTGCAGAGTTTCATTGAATTCACAGTATGACAGCCAGGTCATGCGTTGAGATGGACATAATGTTTTTCCTGCATCTAACACAAATGACAGTACTAATATACGAAGTTATTTGCCATGACACGTAACATACGAAGGACATTAAAGTAAAGATAAATTTGCGAGTTAGTGGCAATGAAGCAGGATTTTCTCTGAGTTCTACGGTTTGATCCCACTGATGATGATTTCACCAACGTTCCATACTCGTTTATTGTAACCCAGGGGTGTGGGCTACAGGCCTGACCAGGTCCCACATAATTTATTCTTCTGTTGTAAGTCGAGGGTTTCACATCTGACTGGACAATTGGCTAGTTGCAGAGAAAGGAAGTTAAATGTCTTGAAGTGTCATTCAGTAGTGAAGTGGTGTGGCAGAGGGTTTCAGTGAAATTACCACCTAGTTTAAATTCCATAAAGTTTGGAATATATACACTAGTGCCAACACAGCATTACAGCGCATGTATGTTGGTGTTTACAGTGTACAGACTATAAAATATAACCATTATGATGTTACAGTATATTCAGGCTTCCACACACACTCCAAATTTAACTTGTGAACATAGCAGTGAACCTTTGCACTATATATAAGATAGGAAATCTGTTGAATAGCTAAGTAATCATAAGCCTATATTCTATAACTGTAAGTCATGCAGTTATTTAAAATCTGGAAAAGTTTCCCACTTACATCATTTCCTATGAACACTCTGTGATTTGCAAGGTACTGTTATCAACTGTCACATCTATGAATGGCCATACACACACAGTGTGTTAACATATGATAAAGACAAACTTCTGAGGAGAACAGCAGCGTGAAGCTCATTTAGTTTTCACATTAAGCTGCTGGCCATCATTCAACTCTTCGGAGTGACTCTTACCAGAGTGAAAACCATGATATAGTGGTTAACAGTTCTGCTTCAAATTTGACTGCCAGCATTAAACTGGATGTAGTGACAGACCCTTCTGTTATTTCTACGTCTGCCCAGGCAAATGATAAGGATGGTACCCTTATGTAGGCAATGACCACTTCTGTCACATCCTTAACCCTTTGGCAACAAAAGAAAACTTTAGTTAATGTGGTGTGATGCTGAGAAAAACCAAACATCACCTAAAAGTCCTTGGCCAGGAACATGAAAAGTAACGGACAGCAAAGTATACTGGGTACTTAATTCTGGCACAAAAGGGATAACTAACAACTTTACGACTGAATGACTAGCTCATTACCTACTTACCTACCTACCTACCTACAAGAAGATACCTTAACAGTATTCATAGTTGAGCATTAGTTAACAATTTAATATATAATACCAAAAGATGCACAAATAATGAAAGGTACACTTTCATTAGTGGACAGGTGAAAGTGTACTTTTAATAGCTGTGCATTTGTTGGTATGATATATTTAAAAGAACAAGCAGAAATATCCTTCTTGAGAAGCTAGCCCAGATGCTCCCCACATTTTATTACGGAACCCAAAAGTTCCTTTTACTATAACCAACAAGATGCAATGTTATACATATACCAGATACTGTGTGTACAGTTTTGAGCTCCTGATGACGGGCGGAGGAACCACCTGAAACATGTAGAGCACTGACAGCAATAAAGAATATTGTATAATGTTGCATCTTGTTGGTTATACTTAAAGGAATACATTAACGATGCACGGTCCCATGAATGTAAAAAAAAAAAACACACACACAAGTTCATCACTGTGTTCACAAGAGCCCACCACTTCTTCCTGTACTGCAGCAAATGAATCTATTCCATGCCCTCCCCTCATATTTCCTTAAATGCATATTAATGTTATCCTCCCATCTAGGTCTTCCAAGCTGTCTCTGTCCTTCAGGCTTTCCAACCAAAACCTTTATGTATTTCTCTTCTGCTCCTTGCATGGCCACATGACCTAGGTATGTCATCCTCCCTGATTTCATCGCCAGAATAATATTTGAAGCAGAGTACAAATTGTGTAGCTCACCATTATCCCATTACTTTCTCCCTCTTAAGCCCCAGTATTCTCCTCAGCACCCTATTCTCAAACATACTATGCTGGAATTTTTCACTTAGTATGAGACACCAAGTTCCAAGCCCACATAAAACAGCAGCCAAAATCACAGTTCTGTATATTTTAGTTTTTATGTCGTTAGAAAATTGGAAGACAAAAGATTCTTGACTAAATTGTAGCAAGGATTCTCTGCATATCATCTAGTCGGATTTTTTTTTTATAATTGCCATTTTGATTTGTTAGTGTTGTTCCCAAATATTTGTATTTTGCCACAATTTCAAAGGATCTGTTAGCTACCTTTGTTTTGATACTGTCCTGCATTCTGTTGATGTGAATGAACATATAGTTAGTTCTTTCAGCATTTACTTTTAGACCAACCTCCATATTAGTTACACAAGAGCTACTGTACTTTTCTGGATCATACTGATGTTTACATCTATCACATTAACATCAACATAGACCTTAGGTTGATATGTTACAAGGTGGTTCAAATATGACCGGGACTGATTTGTGTGTAAACAAGCCACACTGCGCAGCAGCTGTGTGACCTTGAGAGAGTGAAGCCACAACCTCCAC
>JGI20166J26741_10032226_pt1 | contig 17589 bp, 14 predicted proteins | sample TergutCu122P5_FD_26741 | JGI IMG/M metagenome (IMG submission 26741)
ACAACCCAATTGCAGTTAATAATAATAATAATAATAATAATAATAATAATAATAATAATAATAATAATAATAATAATAATAATAATAATTATAATTATTACTATTATTATTATTATTATTATTATTATTATTATTATTATTATTATTATTATTATTATTATTATTAACTTGTCCATCAGTTGCCACTGAAGGCACACAATACCACATTTTATCCACATTCATTTTACAATTTCAGATACAAAATATTTGAGCAGACTGATGGCGTGCATTTCACACAAAGCTTATAAAGGACGTTTGGCCAAGACAGTGTAGTTAATATAGCTACCCCTTTGGGTTGGATGTCCAGAGATCAATGACCACCCACCCCCATCTAGTGCCAAGGTTAAAGGAAGACTAGAGCTGTACCTCTTCTCCTCCACTGGCCCTTCATGGCCTGTTCTAGGGTGAACTTTATTTTACTTTGTTTTACTTATAAAATACATGAACATCACATCACTCTTCTGAGTACTGCTGTGGTTGTATGATCAGAAAAGTCACAAAGTAAGCAGGTCTTGGAATTATGAACAATCTGACATGTTCCTCTATAGTAAAACCAACCAGATACACTAATTTCTCAAATTTATTTTAGCACGAAACTCTACATTTTTCGGGCAGTTCCTCTGCCCATCATCAGGAGTTTATTCACTGTACACTCGGCATTGGTATATGTCATACAGGTTTGAAGACCAGTGCCGAGTGTACAGCGAATAAACTCCTGATGATGGGCAGAGGAACTGCCCGAAAAATGTAGAGTTTCACGCTAAAATAAATTTGAGAAACTGGTGCATCTGGTTGGTTTTATTATAAAGAAATTTGTTATGATGCACGGTCACATGAATGTAAAAAAAAAAAATCTGACATGTATTTGTAGAGTGTGTTACTTTACGCAATACAATTCAGTGCAGTGTAAGAAGATAAGATGGCACAGATTGGCAGTCACCTAGATAAAAGCATATGAAAATGTTAAAATTAATGATCAGGAAACCTGGCATGACAGCCATCCAGCATTTTGGTGATTACTTCAGTTTCCAATTCAAGGGTGAACATCTTAAGTGATCAGTACACCTCTGTAAACACCTCAATGGTCAAGTGATCAGTACATTTCTGTACAAACACATCAAGGAGTGTTATGGTCCAGTGGTTAAGTCATGCTTCAAATTCAGAAGCTCTATGGTTAAAACCTCAGCCCAGAGACTTGCTAACATGAAAAATAACTTCAGCAATTCTCTTCTGACACTTCAGGCAAATTCCTGGTTAGTACCTCAAACTAGGTCTTGATTGCTTCCCAAAATATCCATTCCAACCTTGCATCTTCTACAATCTTAGCATTCACTGCTAATAACATGTAGTGCTGAGAGCATCACACGATCAACCATATATAAACATATGGGAGAATAAGTTGTGCAGGGGACAGGCTACTGCTCTGTACGATATGCCAAGGAATGAAAAGTTTAGTCTGGAGTTGTGGAAAATGATTGGGTTTTGTGCAGTACCGTATTTACCAGAATGCAAGACGACCCTATTCTAAGATGACTCCCCATATGAAAAAGTCTGTCAAGATAAAATGTATTTATTCAAATCTATGATGACCCCCACAAAAATAAAAAGTCTGCTAAGAAAAATATTTTCGCAATTAATTTCATACACTGAATACACAGAGCATGTCAGATTCTATCTACCTTTACCACCTGCCAGTGTCACTGTCTCCATCTTCACAGTCAGTGCATACATCTTCCTCATCCTCACTCTCAACATTCCTATTGTCTTCACTGTAGTTCCATACTATATCATCAGTCCAATCCACAGCATTGGACATACAGCACTTTTAAAACCTTTCGTAGTCACTTCTGCTAAGATGTGCTGTCATGCTGTTGTGACCCACATTTAATACGTAGTAAATTTACAATTCTTGGTTTATAACCTTACTTACACACAAAGATACACAATTTTCTCCACAGATGGTGTTAGTGGTATTCAGAATTTTAAATGTGTGTTCAGGTTTTCCGTGTTGTGTCCGTGGTATGGCCAATCGGATGTCATGACTCTTTCATGGTTTTTAATCTGTGGTTTGGTCCAGGTTTTATTTTTGAGCCTTGTAGTTAATTTTTAATTTTCCAATAGCCACTTTCCCATTAGTACACTTGGACTAGATCTGTTTTCAGGTACACATCTTAACTAGATACTGTTTCTATGGTATGTAGCAAATGAGAATAGCTCAAACTAAGAGTATACTAGGTTAGGTGCTTCTCTGTCTGAAAATGTGCTTCTTAAAAAAATAAAGATAATGCAAAAAGTCCCAAAAGAAAAATGTGTCAGTTAACTTCAGCCACGTTCTGTTCTCTCTTGTGCATTTCTTTACCTATGAAGATGGGGCTGAGAGGTTGTCCCAAAACATCTGTAAGGAATTACCACTCTATGCTGCTGAATATCCCACAAGAGTGCAGATCTTACGTGATGATCTGATGATGCAGGCCTTGGTTTGGGTCTGCATGGTCCAGTTCAGTGTGGTACAGTTTAGCACAGTTCAGTTTGGCACTCATCTATGAATTTGAACTTCCTCACATATTCAAGCACCAAATTTCAAGAAGAAACCTCATCTTGCATTCAAGTAAATAAAGTAGTTGGTTACATTTTGTAGTCGGCCTCCATTTGTCAGGTCTGTTTCGATTTTCAGAATGACTTTTACTTCAGTAGCCACTCTGTGAATAAGTATAAAGTAATTTAGATGCCAGAGAGCATCTGACTCAGAACACCAGCCAATCACAGATGACCAAGGCTGCCACTATCTGTCCTCCAGACCGCAATTTACATCAACCTACAGAAGTGCCATGAAATTCACCTTGTGAATGGCAAATGTGATGGTTGGTAGGACATCTAGTATAGCTTAAACAGTGAAGTGGCTCATGGTAGGACATTTGGTACAGCTGAAACAGTAAGGTGGCTCATGGTAGGACATCTGGTATAGCTCAAACAGTGAGGTGGCTCTTGGTTGGACATCTGGTACAACTGAAACAGTGAGGTGGCTCAGGGTAGGACATCTGGTATAGCTCAAAGAGTGAGGTGGCTCACGCCTAAAATCCATTACAAAACAAAAGACATAAATATGCACATAAAGGGCGTAACTTACCAACTCCTTTTGGTGTGATGCCACTCTTGGCACGTGGATTGGCTACCCAGTAATAGTACTTGAGTGTGTGGACAGTCTGGAGCACGGTGGACACACGCCGCACAGTAGAGTAGATCTGTGTATCGGACAGGAACTCGGTGGCCAGGTAGGAGTAGAGGCGTGCCTGGACGGGAGCAGGAGTGTAGATCCACAGCGCTGGGTTGAAGAGCACATGGTCCAGCAGCTGCCACGTCAAGAAGGAGAAGCAGAACAACTGCACCTTAATTGATGTGCCAGTTCACTTTCAACTACCATTAACACCCTCAATTCTTTGGTTATTATTCACCTGTCTATAAAATGCCCTAACCCTTTCAAATTAACTGGCATGGAAGGTAAAATTTCACCCTTTCTTTGGCACTGGCATGTTTTAAATTTTGCCGCAGGGGAATACTCTGTTAGGTGCCACCCTGCCATGACTGAACACACAATTATAAAACTTTACTACACACTGAGAAATGTCTAACATTGGACATGATTCCTTGTTCAGACAGCTACCTGATTTGGTTCCAATGCATAAAAAATTATATATACAGTTCTAGTTTTAGCACTGTCAAGTACTGAATTTATGTTTGGCTGTGTTTTGACTGATCCTGCAACTCAAAATCTTAACTGTACATAAATGAAAGCCTATTCATGACCCTAAACTGCTTATATAGTGAACTCACCACAGTTCTATTGACATTTTTTAAACATTTACAACACGACAACTAAAATGGAGAGAAATGTGTAGTCCTTTGCAAACTGTGCCTTCACTCAGAACATAAGTGTGTGCTTTGTTCCACCTCAACATGGAAATCCCTAGTGACCCTCATTGCATCAGGCAGATAGACCAGTTCATCCCATGTATGGGTCAACATTTCTTTGCTTTCATTATCCTTGCACGAAGGGTTGCAGAGACATCCACAGATGTTCTGTAAATATAATCCTCCACACATCCCCACAGAAAGACAACTAAGGGCAAGACACTCAGGAAGCATGGGGGTCAGGAGATTGGTCAACCACATGACATTTACCTCCTGAGTGGTAAGTGTTTGAACATGAAGTGAATTGAAAGAAATGAAGGAAAAAATACAAATCTGAAAAAAGGAGTACACTTACTCATGTAAATGCCATGTTCTGTTACTAACACAGCTGGATGAGTGGAATGTAGACCTTATTTCAACCCACCACACAGCAAAGATTGTGGAGACAGAAAAGAAAAACAGTAAGGATGAAAATATGAAGACACAAAATAGATGACAGCTAAAAACACATATGTAAGGCATGGAAGGGTAGAACCAGATGGTGCACTATGGACCATCCTGCAGACAACCTGTGCAATGAACTGAGAAATGTAAGGTACCATTGCTACAAATGGCTGCGCTGAACACATTCATATTGTTTTAGAAAATCAAAACGGCAAAGTGTATGCCTTCAAGGACTTCATGCTTGACTGAGTTCAGGAAATGACAGATCCAGCACAGACAGCAGGCAACAGCGATAACACACAAGGTTAAACACGCGCCTCAACATCAACACAACTGACACAACCACCATATAAATGACCAATGGTGACAAAATCCAGCTGACCATCCACCAAGTGGACTCAAAAATTCATTATAAAAAAATTGCAGCCAGCTCAGAGCATAAATGAAGGAAAGAAATCAGTGATATCTGTTAAATTTGCTGCGTGGTATTTTGCAAAACTCCATGTTTTGATGAATACAACATGAAAGAAAAATTACTATACAGGTATATGAAAACTTAATATTATTCCAGGCAAATATTCTGACATTTTGTTAAAAAAAGAACTTGAAATTTCTAATTGTATTAATGTAAAAAGTAAATTTACAATAAATTTACAAGGCTTGAATTTTTTATTCATTTTCTTTAACAGGCCTGCCAGAGTACTGGTGGCATTTAAATGCCCCCATTGCTGTAGAAGAGGTTAATTTATATCCAACATGAGCAGGTCAACTGTCCACCTGAGTTGTGATGTAATGGTATCATCATCATCATCATCATTTCTCCTCCTCCTCCTTCTCCCCCAATCTTCTGATTGGCAGCTTTCCATCTGGAATTGTTGCAAGCCATTCTTTTCAATGCTGTATAACTGTCAGCTCCTGTGTTTCTGGCGACTTGCTTTAAGTACTGTTGTTGAGGTCTTCCCACGGCCCTTTTCCGGATATTGCTCCTTCAAGGATGTTTACTACAAACTCGTTACGCCTAAATGTATGCCCTATCCATGCATGGTGTCTATTTTTTAAACTTTTTAAAAGTAATCTTTCTTCTTTTGCACTATGAAAAACTTCATCACTCAATATTCTATCTGTCCATTTCATTTTTAACTTGTTTCAAAAGCATTTATGACCCTTTCCCATTTTTTCCTAGGGTCTATGTTTCTGATCCATAAACAGCAACACTCCAAATACAACTTCTTATAAGTTCCTTTTTCATTTCCAAACTAAGGTTATTTGAACAGTGTAGATGCTTTTTATTATTAAACATAACTTTAGCTTCTTCAATTCGCTGTATTATTCCTTCTTTACTTTTCCCATCTTCTGTAAATATACTACCTAGGTACTTGAATTTTGGTGCTTGCTTTAAGGTGTCATCCATTTTAATATTAATATTTTCAGGATCTTTGGAGCAAACCATGACTTCTGTTTTTTTCCTGTTACTTTTCATCTTGTAGTCACTTTCTGAAATATCATCTAAGCTTTCTAATGCTCTTTTTAAATTTACTTCATCTTGCACTATAATCACTATATCATCTGCAAACCTTAGCATCTGTATTCTCATTCAATTCACCATAATTCCAGTGCAATATTCTTTGCATTCAATTATAGCTTGTTCTATGTATATATTAAATAACAACTTATATGTACCAGTAAGCTGCTAAATTTCTAACAGTTAACTTACTGCAAATTATCATGTGTTATAGAAAATGCAGTATGCAAAGCTTTTAAAAAGACAGATTCGAAAGGTCAACCTGGAGAACTACATGATCAACTTCTGTACTCAAAAGCCTTGGTTTCAATGATGACAAATTCCAGTGCTGAATTCTTTTCTTTCCGTACTTCTTACAATGACAGACATCTGTGAATGTGCCAGATATCACATGCCCATATGGCTTTAACGCATGTATGTCCCATGTGCCAGAAATCATCCTCATGATGATCCCACCCCTGCCTCACACACAATCTACATCACCATTCTTCATCAGGTTATCACAACTGGAGGCATCAGTCACAACAAAAAGCTAGAATCCTACAACTGAACTTAATCTCATCTGCAAGACAGTGACTCCTGACAGTTATGATGAACTTAAAGGTGGTTCAGAAATATCACCAGGCATACATGAATGGAACAGATCATTACAACAGAACTAGTAACAAACATTCCAAAACTCACCTGTTTGAGCAGCAGCTCACTGTTTGAGCTAAGACAGGTAACAAGGTACTTTGTAAGTCCAAGGAATGAGCCAAGCACCTCTGTCGTCAGATGGTCCCTGGACGATCGCTGAAGCATGTAGCTGATGACAAGGAACCCTCGGTTCTGGATCATGTGTTGCTGGACTGTCTGCGAACTTTCCACCAACTCACAGATAAAACCCAGCAGCTTCGAACTGAAACAGCATAACATGAGGTAATGATGAGTTCTCATACAGAAAATCAGAGCACATGGGACAGCAATCGTCATTAAAATTCAAAACAAGCTAAAGTAGTAAGTATGTACAACTATTATCAGCCACAACACATCAAGTGAACATGCCTCACTGTGGAAACAGTTGCTAACCAAGAGTCACATACTTTGTTATCACACCCTCACTAGTGGGGATGACCAACATGTGGCCTGCCTGACTCCGGCATGCAGGCAACCAGAAATTTTAGGGAAAATACATTTCATCCAATCTGCACATATGAAGTAGGGGTTAACAACCTGCCTTTCCCATGTGTTATTTACAGCATTAGCATCAATGTTTTGAAATTCAATTTCACACATACTTTCAGGGTTTGACATGCACTTCTAAAATGCAAAAATAACGCAAAAGAAAAATTTGTGCAGCCAACATGTGTGCAGTGGCAGACACAACAGAATGAGGGGTGCTCCACAAACTGATAGTCGAAAATCCCTAAATTTTTAGTGACAATCCTAGGTGCCATGACAAGAATCCAGAACACTGAATTGTCAGAATAACAGAATCCAGTCTGAAAGAACTCAAAACAAATTGTACTGCTCTGTATGCCTGGGGGGGAGGACCATGACCCATGGCACCCCTCCACACCTTGGGGCCTTGTTTATGCCACTAGTGTTTCCAATCACGTGGTCCAATAGGGAAGAAATTTGGATGACCGTGCCATATGCCTAATACTGGTGGGATAATTAGGAAATGGACTGTGACATTTTCAGGCTTGAACCTTCAGTCAAAAGGATAATGATTCATTTTTCAAACTGATATTTGTTGCTTCCAGAAATGCCACACACACACACACACACACACACACAAAAGGAAAAAAAAAAAAGCAGTGTTTACAGGTGCTCAATACTGGGAGCATGGCAGAAGTGATCACAGATTTTGTATTTTAGAAATAAAAAAATTAATAATACAAGTGAAGAAAAAATTATACCAAAATACTCATAAAGCCTTAGAAATTCAGTACAGTGTCTGTCAGGTGACATCTTTTGCAAGCAGTGCATTTTTTCATTCAGAAAGCAGGTTATACCCTGATTTATGTAGTTCTTCTTGTAAAATAAAGGCAATTAATGGTTATTTGGTATTGGTTATTCCAGTATGATGGGGGATCATATTAGCACAGGCATTCTCATACTTGGGCAAATACAGTAAATAATAAAACAATATTATGTAATTCACTCTGTTTTATATACACTCCATTACCTTGACTTTTAATAGCTTGAAACTCATGTTTGTACCGCAGAAAAATGGACTAGAATATTATAAAATGATTTCAAGAAGCAAATACCAGAGAGAAGAGTCACGCTTGGCATCAGTGGAACCAATGGCACAGTCGTAAGGCATGTCGAGTTGTGAGAACAGTGGGAAAAGAACCTGGATGCCTCCAATTGAGTTCAGTGTGCTGTGGATGGAATGTGTGATCACTGCTTTCACATCCTGGAATACAGATTTCATTTGTAAAATGTTACAAGAAGGCACAATCATCAATGTTAACATCTTCATGGCTATTTTCCTAAATATTCACCACAGTCAGCAAACCTCACACTTGTATTTCTAACCTGCTGCACACAGTAAAAAGCTTATTTTCAAATCGAACTTTCCCACGCCCATCCTTACAATTATGTTCAGCTTTACTTTGGAACAGTGTAAAAGCAAATGCATTAAAATACTGTTTTTTTTAATAATCCATGAACATGCATAAAGAAACCAAAAAATGCACATAAATGTGTACAATTATGTTATATTATAAACACAGTATTCCTCCTACATGTTTAAGCCGCTCTTATGACCGTCCTCAGGGACGTCCATCACAAAAGGATGGATCTATCAAGATATTACAAAAGATTGTGAACCAATACACAGTTGTAAAATAATACGTTTCATTTTTTTTAAGTAAGACATTCCCGTAGTGTTAAAAATGCTAAAATATAACATAAATATATATTATTATATTACAACCTAACATAATATAATATAATATTATAACACAATACAGTCTACTAAAATATAAAGTTGTGTATGACTGTATTATATTATGAGGGTGAGTCAAATGAAAACCTTAAATATTTTTTATCTCATAATTTATTGAACACATAAGGTACACAATGAAATCATTTTTCTGTGTAGTCCCCATTGCGTTCCACACAAGTGTTCCGCACTTTGGAATTGCTTAGATACCTCTATAAAAAAATTCCTTTGGCTGAGAGTGCAGCCACTCGTGCACCGCCTGCTGCACCTCTTCGTTGGACCTGAATGACTTGCCTCCCATCACCACTTTGAGTGGTCCAAAGATGTGAAAATCACTTGGGACGAGGTCTGGCGAGTATGGCGGATGTGGAAGACACTTGAAGGACAGATCTTGAATTGTTGAACAGTTGAACGGGCGGTACAGGGCCGAGCATTTTCATGTTGCAACAAAACACCTGTACTCAGAAATCCACGTCGTTTGGACTTGATTGCAGGATGCAGGTGACTCTTGAGATCTGCATACGTTGCACTGGCCACAGAGATCCCCCTGGGCATGTAGTGCTCCAAAATTACCCCTCGTTTATCCCAAAAGAGAGTCAGCATAACCCTTCCCGCAGATGGTTGTCTGCGGAATTTTTTCAGTTTTGGTGAGGAGGTATGGCGCCATTCCTTGCTCTGGCTGGTGGTAGTGGACCCAGGTTTTATCTCCAGTAACAATTCTTCCTAGAAAGCCATCACCTTCTGCTTCAAAGCATTTCAAAAGTTCCTGGCAGGCATCAACATGTCGTTCTTTCAATTCTGCAATCAGCTGGCGTGGCACCCACCTTGCAGACACTTTATGGAACTGCAGAACATCATGGACAATATGGTGTGCTGATCCATGACTCATATCCAGATGTGTGGCTATTTCATGCACTGTTACGCGGTGATTTTCCTTCAAGATGGCTTCACCTGCTGCAATGGCCTCTGGTGTCACTAATCGGTGTGCCTGACCTGGTCGAGGAGAGTCTGTTACAGAACTAACGACGTTTAGGAACTTCCTACTCCATTTGTCACTTGCTGTAGTGACAGACATGCATCACGGTACTGAACTTCCATTTGTCGATGAATTTCGATGGGTTTCACCCCCTCACTCAGCAAAAACGAATGACAGAACGCTGTTCCTCTTTGGTGCCTGCTACAAGTGGGGCCGCCATCTTTACACTATTGCTGCGCCATCATGTTGCGTTCCTCCATTGTACTGCCACCTGTCAGCCACTCTTCAAACCATGAGTATCACTGTTACCAATTTACAGGACAATCGAGCAGTGTTTCGAATTTTTATCACACTTTTAAGGTTTTCATTTGACTCACCTTCGTATATATATATATATATTTATATTATACTAAGTTTCATTGACACATGGTTTATTTTAATATATAAATTCTAGATAAAAGATTTTGTGATTTATTCAAGTGTATAACAAATGTTACATGTAGCCCGCCTCCCCCTCGGTGCATCATGATACATGTGTGTAATATAAAGCAACTTGATGCACTATTTATCCTCAGTTTCTTTCGTCAGTCAATCTCTACATGTTTCGCGCATATTTGTAGCCCATCATCAGGAGGTATACTGTATATATACAACAATTGGTATGAGTTGTGCTAAAAAGAGGGATGTTTAAAATTACTTGAGCGTACCTACATATCATTATAATGTGTAGAATATACTGTTGTTAATTTTTTACATTTTTAAAAGCTTATTTATATGAGCTCAATAAGTTCTTACGAAAATAGTTTGCTAAACGTAACATTTAAGTTAAAAGTGTAAAACTTTGTAGTAATTAAATTAAAGTTATTGGTTAAGTACAAATATTTTAGAAAATGCAGTAGGTTCATGCGTAAATTATTTGGTGGACGTACCTTTTCAGTTGACTGTCTGTTGGCCGGGTTGAGATGGAACCCGGCCAACAGACAGTCAACTAAAATCCTTTCTGCACGAGATATGAGGATCTCACAGCAGTGTTCCTGAAGATTCATGCATTTTGGTATGTGCCACTCTTTTGGGAGATTTAGTCACGGTATTTTGCCTTTATCTTAATGATACTGCAGTCCACGAAGAACAGCCATTCACAAAAAACTGGGTGCATTATATAGATGCAAGTGGCAATGGAACATGTGGGTGGCAATTCAATACATATGGGAGTATGATTACGCCATACAGTAGAGTGGGGAGATGTGTGTTGAGCTATCAAAGATGTGAACAGTGGGATTGTGTATCACTGATAGGAATGGAGTGTGTGCAGCTGGTGGAAATATCCTACCAGGTGAAAAAATAAGTGAATAAATGATGCAAAAAGTAAAGTAAACAAAAACAATTCTATAAACAGTAAGGTAATGGTTCTGAAAAAGGAAATAAATGGGTGACAATAGGGCAGTGGAGATATGGTAAACTGGGGTGGCCCAGACTTTGTCGCCACCATAACGTGTCCACTTGAGCCACTTTGGTGTGAGTTGGGAAGCACTTTAGGTGGGGTCAGCATCATGGGGAAAGAAGAGAATGTGTCAGTAGGCACTTGGAAGCGCCAGGCCTCCTAATGCCTATGTCTATCTCCTCTGCACCCCCAACACCACCACCAAGAATATTTGTTTACCAGACTCTACACTGCTTGCCAACCCCATCAACGATACACAAACCCGCCATTCATAATGCTGATGATTGAATGCCCTTCTTCCCACAGTGCAGTGCAGCTTAACTGAACTCCCATCCCAACCAGTACACCTAGGCATCACCCAGTGCATATTAATAGCAGCAGCACTAGCTCAAACTGCACACTGCCCTTTGTCACCTTCACATATAAGCTACAATACACCCTACATATCATGTTATTTGTGCGGCCATTTCAATGAGCTGATACAGTACCTTCTCTGGGGGGGGGATCCTTCAAACACAGCTGACCTTGTTGACTTGCATAATTCTGGTTGACAGGAGGGTATGCAAGAAGCACTCCTTAATAAAGACCAGTGGCCTCTCCAACAGACACAGAGCACAAAAGCTATTCCTGTCCAAGCCACTTCAGGCCCTAAGGGTTCCAGGAGGTTGAGACTTCCAGATTTCAAGACAGTCAGCACATGAAGGTGGTAGGGTTGTTAGCCCCATGAAGGTGGTAGGGTTGTTAGCCCCACACACCAGCCCCATTTACACACCAGTAAGTATTCCTGGTACTCATTTCTGTTCGAGGCTGTGTTAACCCCAGGGCCATAGTGTGGCCAGAAGGATTTTGTCATTATGTCAATGAAAAATTCCAATAACACCATCAGGAATCGAACCCATGACCTTCCAGCTCACAGCACAGTACCTCAACCAACTGCACCACCACATGCACCATCCATCAGACATGGTATTTTGCATTATAACCAACTCATCTGTCCTATGATGGACTATGCCTGCATTATCTGCAGGTCCCCCTGCTTGTCTCTGCAACAGATGGCGGCAGCTGATACACTGCAACTAACGCACCTTAGTACCTTTGTAACAAGCAAGTACATGACGGTCTGCAGTACTTCTTTTTGTCAACCACATCAGAGCACACACTGATAGTCTCAAATCAGAATTAGATGGTGTAGGAAAACTCTTCGTTTTCCAATTTAGGGAACATTTGTGCTGACTGAGGCCTGACCAAAGTCATCTGACACCTTAGTAAAAGCAATTAGAAGTCAGCAGGCCAGGCAAGGCTGCCCATAAAATGGTGGCAAAACTAACACAAGGATTGTACATAGCCCTTTTCAGCTACCCTGGATGAGATTTTCCATGATTTCTTTCTGTTATAAGGTGAATTCCACAGTACAATTTAAGGATCACACATGACTTGTCCGCCCGCCCGCCCCCGCAGGTAACAAACACCTTCACTTTGGGTTTCAAGCTCCAGTAAACCATCCCAAGAATTACTCCTCCCCGCCCCCTCTTCCAAGGAAAGGACATACTGCTACCTGTGGCACAGATCCTCATTATGGCCTTGTCACAATCCTCAGCCAAGAAATTAAACACATTAGTGTGTGCCATAACACAGCTTAGACCTCTCCTTGGCACAAGCAGATTCTGCAGTTTCCCCCCCCCCCCCCTTCAGTTTCAAAATTCCTTTTTAGCCGGCCACATCAGGTCAGTGTGCAGGTGTGGCTAAGCAGACCAAATGACATTGTCTGCATTCTGTGCAACTACATTAGCTCTCTGCCTGAGTGGTTGGTTGGGTGTGGGCTGTTCTTCATGGCCTGTTTGACCCTGAAGACAGAGGCACTACCATATTCTGAAACATTAGTAACTACTCACACAATGCTGCACAGTAACACCCCAGAAGACTTGAACATTAATATGACATCCGTAATTTTAAATTCAGCACAATTTAAATTTTCCACAAAGCAGTGGACTCAGAGAAGAAACAAACTGTCTCAGAGAGGCTAAAGTGAAACTGTGCTGTTGATTCCTCTTACCTGAAGCATGAGCGCATGTGGTGTGTGAACAAAATATGGGACATTTCCTTTCGGTGCTGACTGGAGACACAACTGGCTGTCTGTCGCTACTGGATTGTACATGAATACAATGGCACTTGACAGTTTCCCATCATACAGCACCTGGATCACAACCCAGTACACACTAGTGAAGCACACTACTAACAAAAATATTACTAACTGCTACACATAACAAGAGTGAACAGTTACACACATAAATTTTCTAAATATTTGCTTCCTGTCTTGCATGTCCTATGATCATGTGTTCAAGATACAAATCTGTAACTTCAAAGCTAATCACACTGCAGATAGCATTCAATTTCTTTTTCTTTTCTATTTTCACTGAATATTCACCATACTGAAAAGTCTTGCAAATGAAGCTGTAACTACCAATGGGATCTGTGTCAAACATCACATACTTTTTTTATGCTTGATAAAGTGGTTAGTTCAGTTTCATCTTAACGCACAGTATAGGCTATAACAAACTGGCACAAAGCTGAATTTACTCACAAATATTAAGGGTTGCCCCATAACAAAACTACAGAGACTACTACCCCAGCAGTTTCTAAGAGAAATTTGGGACACAGACCTTCCCTGGTTGGTCAAATTTAGCACTCTTGAAATGCCTGCTTAAGAAGACAGGTATGATGCACAGCATATGGTGAATTCACATTATGTATGGTATACAAAGGACACACAGACATCAAGCCAAGAATATACTACAAATTTGTGCAATAAAGTTATCCCACTTCCAATGGAAATTAATATTCTGCACTATGTAGATAATCGTATCTGAAAATTTTAAAGCACCGTCTTCATTACTACGACCAACAAAATCTATAAAACAATCTCACAGCCATAACAAATCACATTAATAAATAGTAACTGCATTAAAGCATCACAAACATGGAAGGTGTAAAAAGTTGCCACACATCTTTATCTGCAAGGTAGCTTCAAAGGACCATCCCTCAGCAACTACAACTTCTGCTGTGGATGCAAAGTTGTTTAAAACATTTGTGTTACCCAACACACATAACCGCCTCAGAATTTCTGGTCTCCACTAACACAGAGTTTGGTACAATGAAACCTTCTGGTTTTACTCTGGTTTTATAGTATGACAGTGGACCCCACCACTATTTCATGGCCTAAATATTAGGTGCTGATACTCCATTGTTTCTTTGTAATCCTCAACTTACTCTCCATGTTTTTATCTGTCACTTCATATACCTTACAAGCAGATGCAAATTCTAGCTGTTCATGATATCTAGGGCATTAATGCAGTTACATATATTGCAGTCAGCTAGGGTTCAATGCCAGTAACGTGACTTCTATTTTAAATCGTAACATTCAAAATGACCCTGGGCAAGAAGACTTATAATATTATACCTTCACACTCAACACAGTTTGTGTGCACCAGATTCTTGGCAGAGGCAAACCCAGCTGATGAAAATGGCAAAGATATAATCAGCTCAGCAGATGTCCTGATAAATTGCAGAGCAAAATGTGACTCTCAAAGCAGCCAAATGTGAACTATCTGACAAGGTGATCTCTAAGGAAAGTACTTGCACTCATACATAACAAATGAGAGATGACAGTTAAATACACAAACATGATATGGTATGCTGCCATACCGATGATATTATGTGAAATCTTCAGCAGTGCAAATCATGCTGTATTAGTTGATAAAGTATATAGTGCACAATGCAAATTCAGCAACCAATCAAACATTTGTTCAATGTTCTTGGTGTCATGGACTCTGCTTGCACTGCATTAGTTATAAGCATCACCCAAAATTCTGTCTCTCATCCTAGCCTGAGGTGCCACACACTATTCACACAACATAAAAAGCTAAACTGTTGTGAAAAACTGGGGTATAGTCACTGTTTCTCGCACACCACTCATTCTCAAATGGCAATAAAATTAAAACAAGTTTTATTGTTAAAAAAGAACTCTCAACTAACTCCATGGAGCACAGTTCTTGTAAAGCCAACACTTCCTCAGTTAGCCAAGAAATTCCCTGCATTTTATGGAACCCAAAGGTTCATAACTCACTTGTCCCTACTCTCAGTCAGATAAATTCAGTCCAGACCCTCCCATCCTAATACTATACTCTCGTCTATGGTAGGTTTTCCAAATGGACTCTTTCCCTCCGGTTTCCCTACAAAAACCCTGAATGTTCCTCGCCTTGTCCTCATAGGTACCACATGCCCTGCCCATCTCATTCTTCTTGATTTGATCACCCGAATAATATTTGGTGAGGACTGCAGATCGTAAAGCTCCTCTTCATGTAGTCTTCTCCACTCCCCTGTTACCTCATCCCTTGTATGCCCAGATATCTTCCACAGCACCCTATTCTCTAACACCCTCAGCCTACATTCCTGGTGCAGTGTGAGAGACCAAGTTTCACACCCATATAAACAACAGGCAAAATTATAATTCTGCACAGCTTTTACAGTACAAAGTATATATATAAGACTCCCACAACCACTGATCAAAGATTATCACCTCTGTGTCATACTGCTCTTATGCAACAGCACCCACAATTTTGGGACATTTCAGGTAAACTGCCTCCTACAAAGAAGATTGTCAAAACTGTTACATACATGATACAATTTGTACACGTAGATTCTTGTTCACTTTACAAAGAACCAGAAGCATATGACTGATTGACTGAGAAGACATTTCAGACAACATCTGCCTCGTCAGCTCACTATGCTGCTCATGCATAATGAGATGTGAGCAGCAGACACTAAGCAATTCACAATCTTGCTGCTGCTGCTTCTACTGCTGCGAGCAATCCCAGTTTTCTGACTGTAAGCACATCACCTCTACTATATGCACAAGTTCAAATCACCTTCCTGCAAAGACTCATACTGTCCTGTTCTGCGATGTTGAAGACTGCCCAATGCATCAGTCTTCATTCAGAGATTCACGACTTTGGACTTTTTTACCTCTCACATTTCTGTGACTGGAAAAATTTCATGTCACTCCACTTCTTGTAACAATCTGTTTCGCCCATTTATAAATTTTCTGCTAACTGTATTTGTATACTAGACATATCACATACACCAGACTGCATGCAACTGAACATTTCATCTAGATGTGCATAGGGGATGTGCAAATCTCTACATGCATGAGCATTCCCCAGACTATCTGCAATTTGTCACTAGGTCTGCTGCCCTGGAAAATTTTGAAGCTAACACACTTCAACATCATGGAACAACAAACTTAACACAAGAAAATCTGAACAGTTCGTATCTCTCTATAGATCACACTGTGCATACTACACACTTTCTGTGAATGTAACAAACTGCAGAAACTACTCTCATCAGATTTACTATCACTCCCACAATGCTACCAGCATTTTGAGTATAGAGTGTGACAACATCACTGCCATACTGAAATAATGCAATTACTGGACCTTACAGCCAGGTACACTACTAACAACAAATTAAGCAAACAGCCAGTGCATAGGCAAGGAAGCACAACAAAAGTAATCTTGTACATCTTTAACAATCCTTTGGAGCATAACTTGCACACTGGGTTCACATGGTAACAGTGAAGTGGTAATTATATTTAGCCAACAAAAGTAATGTGAATAACTGACGCACTGTGAAACCTACATCTGACTGCATGAAACAAGCAAGTGATGAAGGACACACGTACACTACAACCTGGTCAAAAATATGATTACAGGTCACACCATAAACAGTCAAAAGACTATAAAATCCACAGCATGTTCCTATTGTTAAATGGAACATTATAATTACTCTGCAAACTACTGACACTAAGAACAAACACCACAAACTTACACACACAAAAAAAGAACACCCCAAACTGAAAAGCATGCATCTTGTAAGGTAAGTGTATCAATTAAAAATACATACCAACATCTTTAAGGCCAGCAGTTTATATTATGGACCTTTTAAAAATAAATTCATATTATCAATGTAGTACATCAATCCTGTGTGCTATGCCAAAGTTTTATAGATCGTATCACAGATATTAGTTTTTTGTGTGTGTGTGTGTGTGTGTGCGCGTGTGCGTGTGTGCGTGTGCGTGTGTGCATGTGCGTGCGTGTGCGTTGTTTTTTTTATTTAAATAATTTATTTAGCAACATGCTCCGTTACACAGTAACACTACATGTTCCAATTTGCTTATTCATGGCTAAATAATGGCTATTAAATAGATTACAATTGAACATAAATCTATAAACCACTGGGACCAAAATAACAGAGATCATTGAAAAACT
>JGI20166J26741_10033338_pt1 | contig 17586 bp, 9 predicted proteins | sample TergutCu122P5_FD_26741 | JGI IMG/M metagenome (IMG submission 26741)
GTGATTGATCAGTAATAAATTAATCCAGAATTAATTTGTGCATTTTGTTGGTTTATTTTTATCTTCATTATTGAAAATGCACGGTCCAAAAAACAAAAAATGTAATACTGTGTTTTCCTCAAGCCGCCCTTTCTAAAAAGGGAAAACTTAAAAATGATTTGTAATTAAACGATGGATTGACATGCAAATTTGTGTAGAGTGATCATACATTATTGATGACTCGGTGAAATTAAATTTAGGGAAAGAACAAGCATCAATTTTCATTAAGAGCCTCCAGCTGTAGATACCAGTGAAGGTATTACAAAAAGACAAAGACATATTACGTAGTCAAGGGGCGTTTAACCCTTTAAAGTTGAGTGGTAAGTTGTATATACCATCTACTTTACAATTCAGCAGCTCCTCTTTTTCCCGCACCGTATATTTATGTGTTTCTTATGGTTCTCAGAATAAATAGCCATTGTTTTAAGGTCGGATATCCCGTTGTTTTTCAAGTTAATAACTACGTAATAACCGTCGACACAACTAAGTATGTAAGTGTTTAATGGTGCAACATGTTTCGACTGTATTAGTATGTCATAATCAGACGAAACACATTTTTATGTATGGTACATAAAAAGGAAGACACAAAATGCCTTTGTTGAATTGAGACATCAATAATTTTAAAGCAAAACATCCCCATTGTGTTTTCTCTTTTAATTCAATACTTACTTACTCCATGGAGCAGAGTCCTTCTTGAGAAGCTAACTGGTTCTGCAGCTAATTAAATAATGTAATAAAATATTGTTTAACACAACTTTTTATTAAATATTTTCTGAATTCACAGCTTTCAGCTACATGTTTCGGCTTTTTAAAGCCATCTTCAGGCTGAAAATGGCTCTAAAAAGACGAAATATGTAGCTAAAAGCTGTAAATTCATTTTAATAAAAAGTTGTGTTAGGCTATATTTTATTACATTATTTAATTAATGAGATATCAATTTTACTAAACATTAATTTCCATATTTCATTAAAACTATGTCTGAAAACAGTAGTTAAAATAGTTGGAGGTACGCGGTGGCGCAGTTGATTGAGGCACAGCGCTACAAGCCGGAAGGTTGCGGGTTCTATTCCAGATTGTGTCACTGGAATTTTTCAATGACATAAACCTTGCGACCCTGGGGTTGACTCAGACTGTAACAGAAATGAGTACCAGGAATATTTCCTGGGGGGGTAAAGGCGGCCGGTGTGTAGGGCTGACAAACTTATCACTTTAATGTGCCGACTGTCTTGAAATCTGGGAGCCTCAACCTCCGGAACCCTCAAGGCCTGTCCAAGCCTGTAATGGGATTGCTCTAACTTTAGTTAAAATAAAACTTTTTTGAAGTGGTGTGGACGGTGGAGATGCAGGCGACTCTTCGGCCGTGTTTCTTTATTCAGGCTGGGCTGAGGCGTCGTGATGTGTCTCTTACCGTTAACAATAGGGAACTTATTATTGTCGCCTGTTATTACGTAGTTGTTAAACAGCCATTACCTCACTCAGCAGCATTAACTGACTTGTCATTGTCATCAAGTGATTTGCTGCGACGCAGAACTGAATTTTTACTATTTGCTGGCCGAGCTTCAGATGCCTTTTCTTTCAGTACACGACGTTGAGCCCAGTCTGCCTCTTCTGGCGGGGGCAAGGGCCCTAATGGGTCCCCACACAGCACCCCAATCTGCGGCAGCAGCAGCAGCTGCGGCAGCAACTGTGACGTCCCTTCCCCCACTTCAACCCAGATCAGCCACTACAGGGAGCACAGACCTTCTTTTTCCTCTGCAGGTACCGTGTGTTTGTGAACTACAGAATTTGACATTGAACTTCACGTGATTCTGACCCCTCCACTTCCTTACATGAATGTGATATGAATGTGATATCTTCGGTGCACGGAGATTCACTGTTTCGTTTACAGTTAATTTTCATTTATTTCCACCTACCTACACATGAGTTATCAACCATACGTTTACATCAGCCCACAGTGCACTTTTCTACATGACTCGACTGTCCTTATCCATCTTCAGAAATAGTTAACACATGAATTATTCATTTGTAGAATCATATACACATCAGTTGTAATGAATAAATACTTAAAATATTAAAAGATCAATTCATAAATGGATTTTATGTCTATATGTGGTCTAAAATTAGATTAAACGTTGTACATGGCTTGTTTATATACGTACAACTGATGTTTATATGATTCTACAAAATTATAATTTTCTTGTATTATAAAATCACCCTGAAGATGGCTAAGGGTAGTCGAAACTTTGTGCTGTGGAATCATATAAATATATGGTTGCTACCTCATGTGCAGTTAGCTGGAAATAAACTTAACGTGTCTATTTCACGGAATATATATATTAAATTCCTTTACAATTATACACCCCCACCTTTGTTTTTGTCTCAAAAGTGATCTTTGATATTCAGATGGTCTAACTATAGTTACAATTTCCAATTTTTAACTTGAAAATGAGCCTGAAACACATGCTCTCTTGTTCACAGCCGAGACTGTTGCCTGCTCTTTTACCGGCAATCGTGACAGAACAACAGGAAGCTGCTCCAGAGATATCTAGCACGCAGGAGAAGAAACGTGATAAAAGTGAGGAGGTTGTGGCTACCGTTGTGGCCCAGGAGAGGTTCTAAAACCCACTGAGAACAAAAAATTCTTTGGGTATTGTGAATATGGTGCAGATAAATGGCCTTCGTCACGGGCGTTGTCAGGACACATATGAAGTCCACAAACGTGTGGACAAGAATCTGGCAGTTCCTGTGGAATCTTAATTGGACCAAAGCTGATTTTATATCTTTGTTCAGACTGAATGTAAATTTATAATTATTTCATAATCAAAGCGTTTGGCACCATTTGCCGTATTTAACTTAATTACTTGAGGGCTTTATATTTTATATGTCCATTTGGATTACACCTGTGGGATTCCTATCTGACCACATAAATATAATTTTATCCTTACTACTTACTACCGATTGCTTCATAATAATGGTAAAGAATTGTGCTGAACTGTTTTCAAATCGGAGATACGCTAAATATTTAAGAGAAAGCTGTGAAACATCTGTGGGTCTCTCCAGCTCAGATACGTATAAAGCATAAATGACTCTTCGGAAGTTTTCCCCGCCCAAAATACGACACACCGGAGAATACTTCTGTCTTATACACAATTAAAATAAATTCGCGCAGTTCTTCATAGTGTGATTCCTTGTTAAAAAACAGTAAAAAATAATACACCACGTACACCACAGGTGTTTAGATTTCGAGACACACATCACCGTCAAGTTGTGCAATGTATCAGATTTTCAAATCATGAGCTCCTCTTAGTTACACATTCGATGGGCGAAGAGGCTGATCGTCTGGAGAAAGATATGTGTTCCGCGAGTAGTAGTATGGATCCGACTGATCGTCAAGAAATACACAGAGAACCCTGAGTTGAGATAGGCCTAATTCTCAAGCGATATCTGTAGATTTTCTGCATGTTTATCGTCCCGCAGCTGCAATTATGGCATCATATTTGACTACGTAGTACATGTAATGTCTCATGGAGACGCTGCCCCAATCTTCGAATTTCTGCGCACCGGAACCAGTTCGACTATTAGAGCACTAAGTGTAAAGAGCATGTCGCGGAATAAGTCTTGTGTGTATTTCGTAATTATTCGATCATTTAAATTCTGTTTTGCACCGTGTGCTTTGAGAACCCCTAACAACGCGCCTTATCTTCATGGTATATAACACTGCTGAGAAGTTGCCCATTCGACAGTGGCGTGTGTCTCGAAAATGTAACATAAATTGTATAAAATATTCAGCTCGTTTCTTAAAACAAGGCACTATACTGCGGGCGGAGAACTTGTGCGAAATGTTTCTTATTTGTTATACTGCTGCAGAAGCTAGCACGTGTTCATGTCTTTTGAGAAAGAAGAAATATCTGAATATCTGAGACAGTTTATATCGCTGGTAGATAGGCAACGGGGACTGCCGTATCTCTTCATATATCTGCAGGATTATAGTGATAATTTTAATTCGTGAGGAAATTTAAATTGGATCAAAGAGTAGGATCTTGTTTTGTTTAAATTAACGACATTGCAGGGAAATTCAAATTCAAAGTAATGTAGTATCTTATATTTGTGGTATATTAATTAACTTAAACCGTTCAACATTTTGTATTAATACACGCATTTTCTTTAGAAAATGCAGCATTATCTCATGGGTTTCGAGTATTTCACTTGGACGAATTTTGTGAAAGTGCAGAACCATATTATATCATTTTATTGTAAAAAGTTTCTGAATTTAACGCCCATCAAATCGCTTAAAAATCAGTTTTAATTCTAAGAACGGAGAGCCATAAAAGGCTTGTTTCTTAATATCGATCATAAGTATTCCAAATTTTCTACCCATTTTCTTGTTTATTTTCCACGGAAATGTGTATTTCAGTGTGAGTTGTTAAAATTAAACCGATTTTCACGAAGTGCTGAAAAACTTAGACAGTTCCATGAATCTGTCTTCAGGCTTCTTTTTGAGGTGTTGTACGTTTCAGTATTAGTTATTTGCTCATATTCAAGGATATGGACTTTGTCTTAAAACGTGAAGCTTTGAGGTTTTTGCAGAGTTTACTGTCTCCTGTAAGGCCACATCCAGTCTTGGGCGTTCTGCCGCAACGTAACAGCCTAATGTAACGGGCATTTGGAGGTCTGGACGGTGTTATTGTAACATTTACTCTGTTCGGTTCGCTGCGCCGACTGATCATTTTACACACGGTTATCTAGCGCGCATCAAGGGATGTTACGTTACGCTTCTAGAGCAGTTTGTGACGTCTTTGTGTGCTCGTTCTCATCTTCGCTGATGGTCCTCGCAAGACATCTTCGTAACAGAAGCAGTGAACAATTAGTGGATCACAGCTCGCAGCCCATTCGCCGGAACGTGCGCCGTCTTCTCCGAAACTGAACCTCGGTTCGAGTAGAACCCCGCGCGGTTTAGTCGTGCTGTAACGTTTCAGCAAAATGCTCAAGTCTGGACACGGCTTGTACCGCACTGTAATCTGGCAACAGTTTATAAATGTCTCGGGAGAAAGCCATCTTCCAGCGGATTACTACGAAATGTTACATACGTATTTACCAGACTACACGGCGTCTAAATCCAGAACACAGCATCTATCACAACAAGATTGATTGTCGTCATTATCAAGGTGATACTCTCATCATCCTGTGGTGGATCCGTCCACAGCCCTAGAAAGTGAGAGAAAATAACTTCATAAACGCAGAATATGTTTCTTATCGAAAAAGTTATTTGTGCCAAAAAAAATCTGTGTTGTAAAACCGGCTTGATATCCATGTGACAGTGACTCAAAGTGACAGTGGAGAAACGGAAGGATTCATCTAACATTTCAGAATTTGCTTATATTTTACGGTCAGAGCAAGATTTTGGCCCATTCTCTAGAATCTAGTTTGATATTCAGGGTAGCCTGAGTGCTTAAATACGGTAAGTAAACAGCTCAAAATGACGTTGCAAGTTGAACATCTGCTCGGCTTGGACCATTGCCCAATTTAAGTAAATTTATTTTGTGATAAACATATTTAACTTAAGATGCATAAAAAATTTATTGTAATAGACATTTTAACATTGAGTGAAAGAAAGATGTGTCACTTGGCGGTTTGGCAAGTCACAGGGAACTGACTGGCAGCATTAAATATCTCAGTGGAATGTTGGAATTTTCGATCGTCCTGGCGGTGTCACTGACGATTGTTGTCTTGGCTTGTGACGTCATGTAGACCGGTCCAGATCTACAAGCGTACATTGCGGCACAACAAATAAGAGAGAAGAACTGGTTTCAGGGTCAATATGGTGTTCAATATAGTAGAATGGGTAAGGGTAAAATAGCGTTACTATGCAAATAAACCATAACAACTTGGAACGAAAATAATATTTATATACGTTAGTCCAGCGACAGTATTATTCGGACGGTAAATTGCTCAAAAAATATCTGTCATTATACACAATAGTGAAGCAGATACATTCAAGCTATCGTTACTATAAAATAATAGAATTTGTACAAGAAGAGTACAGTTGTACAAGAAGTATTATTAAATGTAAGTAAACCCCAGTGTAGTTAAAAAAAAAGAAGAGTTTTTTTGTATGTCTCATACGTAAATTCCAAAGTGTTGCGACTTTCAGATTTTGGGTTTGATGCTTTATTAACATTATCTCTTTGTGTTTAAAACACAAACATTTATCCATATGCCAATAATTCCCATTATAAAGAAATCATGTTGTTATGATTAGTGTTGTGGCAAAGACTTTTTGAGGTTTCATTTTCACATTTATTACAGATGTGCCTTTCCAAGGACAGATGCTAGTCTGTTTCTTTGGTAGTTGACATTTCAGGATGCCGTAAATTAATGTAAACATTGTGATAAGTAATTAAGTAAAATGTTTGCTTCATGGAAATTCCGAGGTACTAAATTTCAGTAGAATTACTGTGGAGTTTTCAAAGCATATTCGTCAGTTTTTGTGAGCGTAAGACTTTATGTTTTACACTATTCCAGACTTCTGTATGAGGAAATAAAAGATTCTTGTCTATTCCCTTTAAAACTATTTTGAATAAACTGGAATGAGCCTTTAGATGCGTGTGGTCTAGTATTTGATTCTAATAACTGAATGTTTAAAAACGCTGAATATATACAAACTTCTTTGCGTTAATTTATTAATTAACCCGTATAAGAATTTAAAGTTTTTACAAAACATCCTAAATTTTCAATGACTGTTAAAATTAAGTATATTAATTTTAATTCCATGCGAAGTCGGTTAGATAAATTGTTTATTTGCGGCACACAAATGCGAATATTACGCACGTATCAAACACTATAACTTAGAGTTAACATAAATCATGTTATATAAACATATCCATGTTGCAAGCTGTGACAGTTGATTAAGTATGGGTTTTTTAAAACTTTTCATTAAATAATATTTAACTTCACGTCTATAAAGACTCGGACTTTACTCGCGTAAAATGAAGAAACCAGTTGCATGGGTTTGAAGATTATATTACGTGATATTCGCATATTTCTAAAATAAAATGAACAAAAATTTTTTAAATGTTTTTATAAGTCACAATGCGGTATACACATAATACTCGTATCTTAACTACTGAACGCGTGTGATGATTATGGACGGAAATAATAAGAGATAATCCTATATAACATTTGATAACATGACATTCAGTCTGTTTAACAGATTCCTTTCTTTTAGTGACGCATCTTTCTTGTGGTATTAGAATATGCTTTGTGTGATGTAAACTTCAGACTGCTTATTCCTTATAAAGAAATAAAAGTGGAAGACAGACGAGGAGGAGAAAAATAAGAATGGATACATTCTAATTAACTAACTTCCTAGGCCTGAAACTATTTATCACTTATGTAATGCCTCTTTATGTCTCCAATTTTAAGAGACGTTTGAGGAAAATATTTTGTTATTATAGAAATTGTTTTGAATTGAACAGAACTCTCTCTCGTGAAGGACATAAGAGAGAGCCACATGTACTTTGCACATATTTTACCTCGTATATTTGTTTTAATTCAGAAGATAGAAGTATCATTGAAGTAAATTGAACGCTTCGTACACATAGAAGTTCAAAATAATTGAAAAACACTTTTTAATTGATGGTAATGTTTCTGTACTATGTTTATACATAATAAGATAATGAAACCTTAACGGCAAATTTTAACGAAGAGTTTTGTGGTGTCAAGGAATAATTGTTCCGTGTAATTAATAAATAATGATTCGATCTTACGAGATTAGGTTTCCAAATTTTATTACGGTCTTTTATAGAATTATGAAAGAATTATGGAAATTGGATATACATGTATCCGCAGCACGAAAGCTCTGACAACTGTGTGAAATTATATGTTGTGCTTCACACAAAATCCATCAGGCATTTAATTGTTTGAATAGAGCTGTAACTGTTACTACATACGTTTGAGTAATGAAGAGAATTTCTCGTCTACGAACATCACATAACAAAGCTGCAATGTTTCAAAATTGGTCCACGTTATGTACATTTTATGGTACAGAATCTGAAGGAATGAATAGAATATTACGTGACAGAAAGCGAGTTAATAAAATATTGTTTGTTGTACAGAAAAAGTATTCAAATATAATGTTCTTATTTTATTACAGTATTGCAACAATTAACTACAGCGAATAATATTCGAGAAAGAAGTCACTGCCTGTGACATATGTATACATTACATATGTACACAAATAGACAGTATATACATAAAAATATAATACAGTTAAATGAGGTAATTTTCAATTGCATGTATTAAAAATGTAAACACACAGCTGTTTTATGACATTTGGGTTATTTCGCGTGGATTAGATGCGCAGTTACTGTGGTTCATTGAACATAAACTGTAATTGCCACAATTTGCCTAAAGGAATCCTCTTATTCAAGATGCACTTCATAGAGATTTATATAATGTCTTGACCAAAGAGTCGTCGTATACAAGTTCCACAAATCATTTTCTTTGTGTATTAAGAATTAAAATTTGGTATTGTTCCATAATTTTGTGAAAACATTACACCAAACTTCGTACAGGTGTGGTCTCAGGGTTGTAAGTTTAGAGTACATAAGGTCTGCTTTTTCTAGAGGGTTAAATATGCTGCAAGTGTGGAAAACGTTTTATATTATATAAACGTAATTCTTGCAGGCCTATTTTCACTTTGTAAGGGCTGATTCACTCACTACAAGAAACTTAATAGTACAATTCTACGCTAACAAAACAAAAGAAGTATCCGACTGATTTCAGGCTCCCGCCGTGATGTAAAGGAAACATGACCTCTTCTGGTACACTACGCAGCGTGAAGTGGTAATTCAGCACCGACGTTTCGGGACAACCTATCGGTTCCTTCTTCAAAGTTCAAGAAGTCCAAGAACTTGGATAGGTAGTCCCGAAGCGTCGGTACGAAATTACCACTCTAGGCTCCGCAATATTCCCGAAGAGCACAGATCTCAAATAGCGGATTCATATTGCCCACTTGGAGGACGTGAAATTGCTAAGCCAGTAGTCCCTAAGGTACTGTTCCAGATCTCTTCATAACTAACTGCTTAATTACCAGTTCTTATCTATGTCAATTTTTTCTGGTTTAACTAAGTTTTGCTGGAAGTAATGCTCACAAAAGCAGTCAGCATATGAGGAGGTACTATAACGTAATCACACTAAGGGTCAAAATTATATTTGCAGCATATTCTCGCTTTTAACATCGTCATGTGTAGGAACATGTAAAATGGTTTTGTGGAAGCTGTTGCTTCATCGCGGGCCATGGGAATTTGATTTGAGTTAAACTAGGAATACTTATTTATCATCAGATATATTGACTAAGTATACCAAAACATCATGAATAATCCAGTGATACCTGTCACAAAAATTATAAAATAATCTGAATGCGTGAATTAGCGCAGTGAATGCTTACATTGCAGACAGTAGGATTTCGGCTCCCAAAGTTGATGCAAACCTGCGTCTAAGTACAGCCCAGTTCTAGGGCCATTCAGCTTTCTCTCCAGCTTAATACTACAGCTTCCTTCCTTTCAGTTCAAGGTGCAGGAGCAAGAATTCATCACTCAATTTAGCTAAAACAAAGAATATCTGGATTTCTACCTCCGATCCTTCTGCACTTCTGGATATACGTAGTGTCACTGGGGCAATTTTAAAATTATCTCGAGAGGAAATTCGTATATACTCAAATATATCCTGATCAAGGAAGATTTAAACGTGAATTTGACTCGTAGAAGGAGGAAATTATTGCACACTCCTCACGTTTCTTGAATGTTTTGAATCAGTCTGGTTTTCAGTTATCAGGTCTGGAACATGAAAGTGTTGTACTTTCTTAGGTTCACAGAAAAGAACTTACCTGAAGACTGAGAGAAATTAACTTTTCTGTAAATTTTTGAACCAAGAAAGTGACCTGAATGGTACTTAAAAGTCTAGATTCTACCTCAAAAAAGCACAACATTATATCATCACTATAAATACCAACCGTAAATACTGTTCAGGTAAAAAACAGATCTTTACTGCGAGAATCATAAAATGAATGGTTAAAATGCAGAGATTTAAAGATAAGGCAGGTGGTGCATATAATTACCATGATGCTTTAATGACTTAAATTTATTACACATGAAAATATGGAAAATACTCACTATAAGATTCTGTTTTGACAAATGAGCGCATTTTGCCACGTTGTATTAAGCTACACTGTACCAAGCCTACGACGTACAAAACATCCCAGTTTCATGATGAAGCTACAGTTTGTTTGTGTATTTAAACATCTGACTGATATTTTACATTGTATTTTGTTCTAAAACTCGAATATGAAAGTAATGGAATTAAGTAACTCCATTGATCAGAGGTGTTCTGTATAACCTAAGAGAGGAGTGCACACATTTTTCCCAAAAACCTAGGATCCACCTCAAACTTCTATGTGCCAGAAGGGTTATATGAAGCTAGTTTCCATACACAGGCCCCACAATAACTAGGTTCCACCGTAAAAAAGACTTAGTCATGACGACGATCTGGCGCTCGGGATTATACACCCCTGATCGGACCCTCACACAGACAGCCAAGGAATTCGCCACGTAAAACAACAGAAGGATCTGGAATTAACAACTGTTTTTCAGTTTATAGTGTAAGAAAGCATATTTTGGCGACTCTGACTAAATAGATTCGGCGAAAGCACGTATCTGTTGGTGACGACGTTGTAATTTATATTGGACTATCAAGTTTTAATGGCCGGTCGCCAGGTAATGATACAGTAAGGTTTGGATTAGATTCACTGTTGTGATTAGGTGAGACCATGTCTTTGTGAAATTGCGGCCTCTAATTAGCCCATTGTCCATCGCCGGTTGACGCATGAACGAACATGTAGCAATGGTGGAATAATACTGACAGCAGCTGCACCAGCAACTCGGGGGGAATAAACCTGTACCACTGACAGTTTGTCCACCATGCAATTACATTTGGACTGCTGTAGGACCTACTGGGTGCCTCTGCTGTGAGACGCCAGTGACTGTCCAGCTAATTAATGGCTACATTGGCGTAGATCATCAGGTGCAGACGTCTGTATGACAGTGTGCGTGAAGTGCCGATTATAGTCCTACAAGTAAATATTTTGGTACAGAATTCACATCTTTCGCTTTAACAGAAGTACCATCATTTCCTCGCTTTGTGGCTACTTGCTGCACTTTAAAACCCGGGACTTTTAGGAAGTAACACGAAGTAATTCCTATAGTACGATACAAGTAATTTCATTCCTAAATCGCTACAGCTGCAGATATTCTGTTCTAGTTGAATCCTGCGAATTACTTCCCAATATTTTAAATTTTTAAAGACAAATACGAGGACGGACAACCCCACAGGCTATAAAGTTTCCGACCACGAAACTGCCCAAGCACTGCCCGCTTAACTTTCTTTTAAAATGTGGGTTGGAGGAAAGGAAGTAAAGGCATTAGAAGTGAACTGTTTTGTGGTGACAGCCTCTGCAGGAATTTTAACAGGGTATTTAATCTTGTAGGTTTCGATTTTTTTATTAACAATGGGGAGGCCGCATGAAGCTCATGTAAATCAAATTTTAAATATCGGTTCGTGTTACTTGGTAAACCACTGCATTTCCGTTACAAAGATCAGTAGGTTAATGTCTAGAAAACGTCGATATTTGTATTGACAACCAAACGTAAGAAGCAAACAGATAAACAAACTAGGCGAAAGAAGTGTGGCGTTGTTCAGTGTCAAAATAAATTACGCACAGAACTAGAAGAGTCGGGGGCCGGGTTAGATCAGTCGGTATAGCGACTCGCTACGGCCCGAGGGTTCGAGGTTCGAACCCCGTAAAGGAAAGGGATTCTCTGATGACACCCGTCCGGACTCGCCCTGAGGCCCACCCAGTCTCACGTACAGTGGATACCGGGTCACTTTCGCGATGGAAAGCAGCTGGAACGTGGCGTTGACCACCCATTCCATGTAGCCCCGAAGTTAAGAATGAGTGGAATTATACCTCCACCCCCCCTCCTTCACTGCATGGCAGGTTTCCAGGAGACCTTTAACTACAATGGCTTTACTCTCCTCTCAAATGTTACTAGTACACTGACATTGAAAACGCAATGGGGAATTTTGATATTTCTGTTCTATTCTATATTAGTCTATTATATTCCATTCTCTATTAGATTTCCACCAATAAATCTTCCATAGACCCACTAGTTTATATCACAGGCCTTCAGAGAAACTTCAGCATCGCGATGTCACTGGATATGTAATCCATACAACTAAACTAGGCAAGGGTAAAGATCGGCCGAACAAAACTATCTTTCACTGCCCTATATTGCTGCAATCTCCTGGCCATGCTCTTAAAGTTTACATTTTCCTACATTGTACACGTATAAGCTTAACAGCGCATTCATAAACCGCATTTTTAACTACAGAGTGCACAAGAATATTCTTAACCAATACAGTATTTACAGTTAAACATTCAGACTGATACAACACCCAAACAACGGACATTACATTGCATGAATTCGAACCTGTGACAGTAGCTATTCAGTGTCTGAGTATTCGAATGTCGTGCTTTATGTGACTGCTTCACAGTGTAAGATAGAATTAATTCGTAATCACCCTGTATATAGGAACAATGATTTACTTTCAAGAAGACTTGCCTGCTTCTAAAAGTACCACACTATACAGTACTGAATAATATGACACGTACAAATATCCAAATCTTAGCAAGATTCAAATATTTGCACTATTTGAATCAAAAGGCTCCAAGTGACACGGCAAATGAAACCGGCATTAATAGGCTTAAAGCATAAGTAAAGATGAAGATAACTCTGTTGTTGGGTGTGACTACATATCATCTGGTACAGCTATTCTTGCTTCCGTCAGTACCGGCAGATGATTAAGCGATGCACGAAAAGCGCGTAGTGGGGATGTAAACGATGAGACGGGAGGGCTTTTGGCTAAACCAGGCTGAAGCGTGAAAGTATAAGGAGAGAAAATTTTGTTCGTGGAAGACTGGAAGGGTCAATACTGATGAAAGGTAGGAAAATCCTGAAATATAAAAATTAAAAATAAAAATTTGAGAAATATGAAAGACTCAAAATAAAATACAAAAAAAAATGATGAAATATAGGATCCTAGTAGGTAACAGTAAGGAAGAAACGTCGGGAAATTTTGTGGATATAGAAAGCACTTAAATTATTAAGGAATCAAGCTATGTGGGGCAGTCGGAGGCACTTTTTCACCCGTCCTTTGCTTAAGACAAATGCTTATCGCTTTATCTTTAAAGTTAAACCGCGATTCTCATTAAGTGGGAGGCTGGGTGTAACCAAGAGCCGGACAGAGAACAGTGATAGCGAGCAGAGGGCCCTGTCTCTGCGCGTCCATTTGACCTTCCATTCAGCTATGTTGTGGCGACACTGAACTTACTGTGTCGGCCGGCAGTCTAAGCGATTGCAAGGAGGAGTTCGGTTTGCAGTTACGTAAATTGGAAATTCCAGTTGTGAACTCGCCACACACTAGAGTTATGTGAATTGGAATTTAACACTGTTCCTTTACGATGATTTACAGTGTGGGATTTGTGTGTGTGTGTGTGTGTGTGTGTGTGTGTGTGTGGCTTATTTAGAGAAGCTGTCAGTACCTTGGATAGGTAGCGATAATGGTACATAACATGACAAGCAACATGTAGCCTTAGTAGGAAAGTTACTGACTCGTAAATACCGAAGAACTTGAACTTTACGTTTTCCATCCCGAAGTGTTAGTAAAGCAATATAGGGACTAAATGTAACAGTCTAACACAACAATTGTTGTGTTAGACTGTTACATTTAGTCCCTATATTACCGAAGAACTTGTGGAAAAGTGTAACTTCATACACTACACATATGGAGGAACAAGTTCGAACCCAAGACACTCCAAGTGAGATTTGTTATGGACAAAACTGCAGTGGGAAAAGTTTTTTCTCCTAGTAGGCTCCGGTCAGCATAATTACAATGACGTTCAATGTTGATTCCCTTCATCTTTGAGCATTACTGATGCTGCATGGTCTCAGCAATAGACACACGTCGTTAAATAACACACTACACCACATATCCCACATGGAATGTCCAGAGATCGAATTCAGACCTCCGAGGCGAGAAGCCGGCCATGAAACGCCCTAAGATGCAAACTCTGGCTTGTACTTAAGGCTTTTGTACTTACACGTTCGGTAAGCAGAGGGAAAGATGTCTCTTAATAAACACCTTATATTTCCATTAAAAGAATTAGATCGCTGTTGCCTTCACGTACCATACTGTATGACTCAAAAGGCATGGTGTCCAAACTCCGGGTTACACGCATTAATCTCCCGTAAAACGGGCTCACACCTGTTCAATTAATATCGGAGGCCTTTTCAGAAATGTAAAGTAACAAGCGTCTGAAACCACCCACTCAATTCTATCCACTGTTAAGGTAAAGAATATGTAGGTAAATACCCTAAATTCCTCATTCACCTTCGTAATGTGCTGCTTATTGAAGCCCATGAACAGATTATCCTAGTCCTCCATCTTCTTCTACACTGTAACATGTCTCTCTCCTACATTGTTACATTGGAAAATTTATAGTGGAATGGAAGTTTTATGTGTCCTTAATGTTTCTTCTGCTTTGTCGTGCGCCTTTTGAAGAAATAGTAATAGATTTTCAATATGAGAATTTTAGTTTCTCGTCTATCGTGGCTCGGTATTTAAAAAATTGTTATACATTGTCATAACGTGTAATAAATATTTATTTACAAAATTCCCACCTCCATATTGACGTTTAATGAGCTGTGTGTAAAAAAACATTTTAAAGCAGCAATGAAATTTTGGGTTCTGTACGGTGGGGGGAGTGAATTTTTCGAATAGGTGAGCGACAGCAAGCAGCTTCAGGAACATTTTGCTCCATCGAGTTACCCGCTTAGTAAGTTTGTTGTGACGTAATAAATATTTAAACGTTTCTTGGAATTCTACAAAAGTGTGCAAAATACGTCTACTTTAATTTAGGCAGAATGGGTTAATATGTAAATCTGCGCAGTGTTTAGCGAAATTTGGGCTTCTGTTTTGCCAAAACTCTTTTCCATACGGACTTTCTATACTTTCAGTCCCACGCAATGCACAGCACGATTCCTTGATGAATATGGAGAAGCTAATTTAACTTACGAAATTTATACAACAGCAAACTCCCCTAGGAAAACGCAATTGCGGGGAACTTACACCGTGTGGGGCAAGTTGTGTTCCAATGTAATTGTGTTTTGTGTAAAAAGAATTACACGTCGGCTGAAAATTTATCCTAAGATATTTTCGTCTCCTTCTTGGTCAAGGAATCGAATGGTGGAGTGTATAAGCTCAAGGTTCCAGACCTTCTATTTCTATCTCTCTCTCTCTCTATATATATATATATACATATATATATGCATTATTTAAACGCCTAACTACTTTACTCGGATCTATAAGTACGGTGACATAATAAATTAAATATTATATATACATTTTTTAAATTGACAAAAGAAAATTCTGAGTTACTTATTGTCTAGGAATTACAGTTACTTGACGTAAATAGAAGACATCTGTGGCTCCAGATACTGAAGATATAGTCTATAATACAATATCCAAAAAATTCACAATATTGAAATATATAATTTACGATTAAAAATTAAAACTCCAACATGTTTCAATCCGTTAAGGACCAACTTCAGCGAGAAAAGACATCAAACAATTAAGTACAAAACATTAATTATTTCTACGACACTGAACAGCTGTAGTCCAATACTACTACGTTGTACATCCTCTTCATATGGGCCATTTCGACACTCTCTTCTCGTACTGTGAATTTCAGAACATCCAGATACGTAATACATTATTGTAATCTAACTTAATTATAATTAAAATTTTATATACATAATTCATGCTTTTTATCCTTGAAGATGATCTTGAATGGATCGAAGCATATTGGAGTTTTAATGTTTTAATTGTAAATGATATATTTCAATACTGTGTATTTGTTGGCTATTGTATTATAGACTGTCAATTAATGCACGGATTTTAATAACATAAAATTTACTCAAGATTCAATTTGCTTGGTTCCTTTTTCCGTTTACACTGTTCCCAGGTAGCCTATTTGGCACAAGGCGTTGATATATCTACTACGTGCCAAAGGGGTCTTTATGCTATATTTCCATAATATAACTGTCTTCGCAGTTTAAATTTATTGAGATACACCATTTTCTCTCTCAGTCCTCAGGCTCAGTTTTATTAAGTTTAGTGTTACATCCAAGCCGAGCAGCAAAGGGTTGCTGTATAGCTGAGGTGGCAATATATATATTTTTCTATGTCACAGTGGTTGTGGCCATTAAACCTGCTGTTATTGATTGTCTCAGTGTTTGATGCCTTGTGATTGTACACTTCAAAGCTGTTTACCGACACCAATCCTTTCATCAATGCACATGAAACATAAAATCTATTACTGTTTATAATTTTAGTCATTAAAGCTATACAAATGAATCGTGTGTGAATAAAGGTAACGCGTCGTCGTGTGTAAATACATATACAGTTACACGCTTTCAATTCTGAAAATGCGGTGAACATCATCCAGGGAATTCATATTTAGGATTAATACTCGTTAAATCTGTGATGAAATGATTTTCCTGCTGTTACGAGGAGGTATACAACATAACGCCGACACCAGTCTACACCTGCATACAGCAATACAGGCTACCAATTTACGAGTTTTTTTACACAATAGGAAAAAATTAATAAGGTTCTCGCAATTTGCGGAAAACGTTTTCGTCACACGAGCTCCTTCCTCTTCCAAAACGGTCGTTGCTTCGCTGAGAGGTTCGATTTCCTTGGTGTTAATCATTTTGCATCCACTGAATCCTACCTAATTTTTGTGTATTATTTTTATGTACGTACCGTGCAACTTGTATATAGTCTTTTTCAAATTAACAACTTAATGCACAATTCTTTTATTTTTCAACAATATGTATGTTACACTACGCTCCTCAACATGTTTCGAGCAGCACGCTGCTCGATGCTCGAAACATGTTGAGGAGCGTAGTGTAACATACATATTGTTGAAAAATAAAAGAATTGTGCATTAAGTTGGTAATTTGAAAAAGTGCACGGTCACAAAAACATCAAATTTTATATAGTTTTTATTTCAACCAACAACGCACAATACAATTTTTTTTATTTTAGCAATATTTACATTACAATCACTCCTACATGTATCGATACATTTGCATCATCCTCACCTCCTACATGTATCGATACATTTGTATCATCCTCACCTCCTACATGTATCAATACATTTGTATCATCCTCACCTCCTACATGTATCGATACATTTGTATCATCCTCACCTCCTACATGTATGGATACATTTGTATCATCCTCACCTCCTACATGTATCGATACACTTGTATCATCCTCACCTCCTACATGTATCGATACACTTGTATCATCCTCACCTCCTACATGTATCGATACATTTGTATCATCCTCACCTCCTACATGTAT
>JGI20166J26741_10034449_pt1 | contig 17577 bp, 8 predicted proteins | sample TergutCu122P5_FD_26741 | JGI IMG/M metagenome (IMG submission 26741)
ACTATAGCTTACGATGAAAATTATGAATTTTATATCAATGGCGTATTGGCAAGCAGTAATACAGGCTGGACTACCAGTTATGTTCCTGTTACTATTACTCCCGAAGCACAAGCTGCAATCAAATACGGCGCCGACAACCTGTTTGCTATCCACGTGATTCAGAACGGCGGCGGATCGGCTATCGACTTGGGTGTAACGGCGAAAAACGCTTCCTATCCCATTACATACGAACCAACTGTGCCGGTTCCGGTTTGGAAAGATATTGCTACTGCCCAAGACTGGTTGAATATCAAGAACGACCTCAATGGTTTCTATCGTTTGACGGCTGATATCAATTTGTTTAATGCCTCTAACTATCAACCAATAGGCAGTTCCGATACTCCATTCAAAGGCTATATCGACGGACGTGGCCATACGGTCATCTGTCCTGAAATAAACACAAGCACTACCGATCGCGTAGGCTTATTTGGTTATGCCGATGGAGCATACTTTGTCAATCTGCGCTTTACCGAAGCATCAATAACCGGTCAAGCTCATACGGGTATTCTGATGGGAGGCGGCAAAGGAGTTACTGTTGAACACGTAGTATTCGACGATGATGGCATCTATCAGAACGAAGTTACAGGACTCGATCACGTAGGTGTTGTAGCCGGTACGCTTTTTGCAGGCAAAGTTTCGACCATCAAAAATGTATATGCAGTAAATGCCAAAGTATCAACGCCCGGACAACAGGCTGGAGGTTTGGTGGGCGTTATTAACGATACTCGTATTATCAATTCCTACTTTACCGGTACAATTTCTGTTACAAGATCCAACTACTTAACGGGCGACAGTTGGGATGCTTCCGGCATTGCCTCCCGTACTGAAGGCGGTCACAACTCCTTTACTGGCGTAATGTCGCTGGCTTCGAAAATAAACAGTGGATCGGGTAACGAATGGCTTTCTTACAATGGTGGCGGCTTCCTCGTTATCGACTCGGCTACTTGCTTTACACGCAACGATATGGCGTTAGACCCATTAGTTAATCCCAACCGCGGTGGTCAGTTTGCACGCGCTACCGACTCGATGAAACGTCCGGATGCTGATTTCAAATCGGCAGCTTTGTTCGAAGCTGCAGGCTGGGACTTTACCAATGTTTGGATAATTCCTGCCGGCGGCGGCTATCCGGTTTTCAATCCTAAATACGTTGGCATTCCTAAAGTCGTCAATAATACTGTAAATAACCTGAGAGTATATTCGGATGGCGGCAACATTGTGATGATTGCAACAGCGCCGACTGCTGCATGGATTTACAATTTACAGGGCGTTTTGGTTGACCGTTCCGACTTTACAGGAAACCATTCGGTTGCGCTTCCACGCGGTATTTACATCGTGAAATCGGTTGCCAATGGTATTGTGAGCGCTGTAAAGGTTATTAATAAATAGATATGATTTTAATAAATAAAAAAGTTCAAACGCTGTTGCTCGTGGGTATTGCTGTGCTTCTTGCACACAATGCCCATGCGCAAACGCGCTATTCGAAGAAAACGGCAAAACTGATGACCGTTTGGGGCGAGAATTTGCAAGCTACCGATTCGATTTTACCCGAATATCCGCGCCCGCAAATGGTGCGTGAGAAATGGATGAATCTGAACGGCATCTGGCAGTTTCAACCGGCAAACAGCGCAACAGAAGCTTTGCCTTCAGGCAATCTGTCGCGTGAGATACTGGTTCCCTTTCCGGTAGAATCGGCGCTGTCGGGAATAATGCAACACTACGAAAACTTGTGGTATCGCCGCTCGTTTACCATACCTGCCGACTGGAAAGGAGAGCGTGTTCTGCTTCATTTTGAAGCGGTGGATTATGCCTGCGAAGTGTTTGTCAACGGTGTGAGCGCAGGAACGCACCAGGGCGGTTACGACCCTTTTTACTTTGATATTACCGATTTCCTGACTTCCGTAAGAACGCAGGATATTGCCGTCAGAGTAAACGATCCAACCGATAACAAAGGCTATCCGCGCGGTAAACAAACGCTTTACCCTGGTGGAATTATGTACACCCCTACCTCTGGCATCTGGCAAACCGTATGGCTCGAAGCCGTGCCGCAACAGGCATATATTTCCGATATCCGTATGATTCCGGACATTGACGCAGCAACCTTGAAATGCTATACAAATGGTATCGGTATCAGAGGACTAAACGTTCGTTTTAAAATTTACGACAGCGGAACTGAAGTTGCAAGTATCGATCAAAGCTACCGGAGCGATTATTATACGTTGAACATTCCGCAACCGCTCAAACTCTGGTCGCCCGACAGCCCTTTCCTTTACGATATGAAAATTTATATCTTAAACGGAACCGACGCTATCGACTCCATTTCAACTTATTTCGGAATGCGCAAAATCTCCAGACAATTGGTTGACGGTTATTATAAAATGCTACTCAACAATCAGTTTCTGTTCCAAATAGGACCGCTTGATCAGGGCTTTTGGCCCGATGGCATTTACACAGCTCCCAGCGAAGAAGCGATTCGTTTTGATATTGAAAAAATCAAAGAACTTGGTTTCAATATGATACGTAAACACATCAAGGTAGAACCCCAACGCTGGTATTACTGGTGCGACAAGCTTGGATTGCTGATATGGCAGGATATGCCTTCGATGAATTCCTATATCGGAGGAGGACACCCTGTGCCGCCATTGGAAAATGATGCTTTCCAGCGCGAACTCGAGGCAATGGTTAAAAACCACTGGAACTCGCCTGCTATTGTTATGTGGATATTATTCAACGAATGGCAAGGGGCGCATGATGAAAATACGCTTGTTACACAAGTAAAAAATTGGGACAGCAGCCGCTTGGTTAGTGTAGGCAGTGGTGGACCAGACTATAATTTCGGAGATATCCACGACTGGCACAGTTATCCTCCACCCGCCTGTCCATCACCACAAGGCGTGCAAGCGCTTGTTTGTGGCGAATACGGCGGTATTGGTTATTTTGTACCGGGGCATATCTGGGGAGAAGCAAATACTTACATGGTGGTAAGTTCTTCTGAACAATTGTTGGCAACATACACACAATTTGCTGATATGCTCATTGATTTCAAAAGCAGTACCGGTCTAAGTGCGGCGGTATATACCCAAACTACCGATGTGGAAACGGAACTCAACGGCTTGATGACCTACGACCGCAAGGTGATAAAAGGAAATACAGATGATTTTTATGCCATCAATCAGCGTGTTATCAATGAAAAGAGATATTATACTGAAGTTGTTCCCACTTCGGAAGTAACTCCGCAAGTGTGGAAATATACCCTTTCACAACCATTAAATAATTGGGTAACTCCCAGCTTTAACGATTCCTCATGGTCAACAGGCAACGGCGGTTTCGGAACCGTTGGTACGCCCGGAGCAATCGTTGGAACCGTGTGGAAAACGAACAATATCTGGTTACGCAGGAAATTTACGTTGCCAGTCGGCGCTTTCAACAAGGATGATACGCTGGTGTTGCGTATTCACCACGATGAAGATTGTGAAGTATATATCAATGGAATACAGGCAACTGCGTTGACAGGTTATACAACCTCTTATGGATATTACGCAATCATTCCCGACGCCAAAGCCGCCTTGATACAGGGCGGCGAGAATACGCTGGCGATACACTGCCTGCAAACTGCCGGCGGACAATATATAGATGCGGGTATTTCGACAGTCAAAATATTGCCGACAGCTTTGGAAAATGTAAAAAAAAAAGACCAGTTCCACATCTACCCTAATCCGGCGCACGATGAATTGAGAATTGAAAATGGAGAATTGAGAATTGAGAATGCAGAGATTTATGACTCGTTGGGTCGTCTGGTTATGGGACAAAAATTCTCAAACCTCAAATCTCAAATCTCAAATCTCAAATCTCAAATCTCAATTAATATAAGTTCCTTGCCGGCGGGTATATATTTTTTGAATTTGAAAGCCGGTAATTATCAGGATTCACAAACATTTATAAAAAAATGAAAAAAGGATTTATTTTTTGATTTATAACATTTTAATTTTTAATAACATGAGTATGATAAAAAATTTACTTCTCTCGTGCACATTGCTGCTTTTCGCATGGCAAGTTAACGCACAAACAGCTACGACCGTTTATTCAGGCAGTTCGGTTCCAACCGAGCAAGGCTGGACGGAACAAAAACTCGACGCAACAATTAATACTGTTGCAGCTCCCACAACGCAGACCGCTACAGGCGGCGTGTTGAAACTGACTTCTACCAATGCTGCCGATCAGTTTTCACAACTGAATTGGTACCGGACTGATTTGGATTTTGATATTGCAAAGGGCTTTACCATTGAAATCAAAGCGAAGGTTACATCCGCCGACAAGACCGGAGCGTTTAACATTCAGGGCTACGACAAGACTGGGAAAGGTTTTCGCATCGGTATTTTAAACAATGCCGTAACCGAGCAGACCGACCCCTTTGCCGCTACGAATGTTCTGGCAAGCGGCTTGACCAACGGAGATGCTTTCCATGTTTACCGTTTGGATGTAACGTCCAATGCTATGGCGACCGTTTACCGCGATGGCAAGTCTCTGGGTACTTTCCCACTCATATTCTTCCAGTTCGACAACATCATTGAAAATGGCGGATTTGAAGACAAAGATTTTCCCGATTTCCTGAGTAACGGAACATTAAGCCAGGTAAGCAAAGCAGACGATTCAAAGAAAGTACGCTATGGAGATCATGCTTTGGAAATGAACAACGATGCTTTGATTACCGACTATAACGCCGCAAATATTGAAGCGGCGCATACCCGCGAAATTGCCGTGAAACCCAATACGGAATACCAGATTGCTATCACTCGCCGCAAAACGGCTAACGAACCTTGGGCTTGGCGAGATATGGGTTCTTTCTACGATTTTAATGCAGGGTGTTTAGGACTTAAAGGAGTTAAACAGGATATGCGCCAAGAGGCGGAAGCCGGACGGGATGCCACTCCTTCAACAAACATGTTTGCAAGCGTAAATGACCGTGTATGGCAGATTCACAATCAGAATATCACTACGCCTGATAATGCGAAAACGCTCCGTTTTGAGTTTCCTTCGTGGACACGCGATGGTAATAAAAATAATGTTACATCGTCTTTTGACAATTTTACTTTCAGAGAAAAGTCAAGCTTAAAAGTCGGACCTACTGTTGATCCGGCACACGGTTTCCCTGCCGTTGTTCTTCCCGAAGGAGCTGTGAATCTGATTCAAAACGGAGGATTTGAAGATTGGGAAATGAATAATGACGGAACGCCTTACACATGGGCATTAAGTGATCCCAATCGTCAGGACGGTAACGATCCCTTTGCGGCAAACCCGCTTTGGAACACCAATACGATTCGCATTCAACGCAGTTCGCAAGACAATGACGCTGTAGGCGCCGATTTCGCACACAGCGGAAATGCTTCCCTACGATTTACTACCAATGGCGACAACGCCAACAATTTTGATTATGCCATAGAATTACAGGCAGGAAAAACCTACCGGTTCAATTTCTGGCACCGCAGTCCGAAATGGGACGACTGGGGTTGGTTGAAAGTAAGAATAGGCGATAATGTGATTTATGGACAAGAATTAAAAGGAAGAAACAACGTTTGGGCAAATTGCGATTTGGTTTTTACCACTACCGATGAAAATAAAACGTTGCACCTTTATACTACTTCTGCCGATCACGGCGGTTGGTGGAATCTCTACCTCGACGACCTCATGCTGTATGAAATCCCCGCAGGTACGCCGATCGATCCGCAGATTGCCGGAAAAACCAACCTGATAGCTAACGGTGATTTTGAAGATGTAACAAAAGGCAACGACGGTCAGCCTTATACATGGGCTTTGGCATCAAGCAGCAGCAGCGACGACGACAATTATCCGGTAAAATGGAGCGATGTTTGGGGAAGTGTTGTAAGACTTCAAGACAAGCAAAAAATTACCGATACCGGACTCCAATGGGCGCACAGCGGAACCCATTCGCTTCGTTTCTCTTATCTTGACGATTGGGGAAAAGCGCAGGCATTTGAAGGAATTACAGGCGATACATGGCCCGATGCTTTCAGGGTTAATATGAACTTCAAGAAAGAATTGGAACCGAACAAAACATACACCTTTGTATTCTGGATTAAAGTGGCAAACTACGGTGATAAAGGGACGCTTGCCATAGCCAATGGCGATGCAAGAATATGGGACGACGTAATTTCAACCAAATACATCGATTGGACACGTCAATCCATCACATTCTCTACCACCGGAGCAAATCACACTTTGCGACTGTTTTCTGAATTTGGCGGATGGTGTAACTTCTATCTCGACGATTTATTCCTGTATCAGGAAGATACATATCAACCTGAATTAGCTCCGCAATTTACAGGCGATACCTATTTTGCTTTCGGCAAATCTACCGGCGCATCCAGCACGAATGTGGAAATAGAATATATCAGCGTGGGTAAATTAACCGGCATAAACACCGTTAAAGCTCCGGCTGCTTTGAGAATCTATCCGAATCCTGTTGTGAACGGACAGTTGACCATCGACAATATACAATCTGCCGGCGGGCAAATCGAGATTTACAGCATCATGGGAACGCGCGTGAAAGGTTACGACATTACCGGCGCCACTACGACGGTTAATGTTTCGTCTTTACCCGCAGGAACTTATGTTGTAAAAGTCGATAATAAAGCGGCGGTTATGCTGAAAAAGTAAACAGACACTTTTTTCTTAATGGAACGCAGATGACACCGGTAACGCGGATTTTCACAAATAATACTATGAATACAGCTGTACATAATATAGTTATCGACAATGTAAAAATCAGCCTGAGTCCGCGTTATCAGTGTCATCTGCGTTCCAACTTAACTCATAACCTTAAAACTAACCAACAAGTTTTTATTTTTAATACAAAATAAAATATGAAACGTATTTTTTTATCTTGCCTTATTCTTGCAGCTAATATGGCTGCATTTGCACAGAATCCTATTGATAATAGTTCGCAGCAGTTTCATACCAATCTCGAAGGATTGAATTATGATGCCGGCGTTTGGACGGTAGATGAAAGAGGATTGGTTAGCAGCAATTTGAGCGGAGATGGTTTTGTAGTTTCAAACACAACAGCCGGAGCGAACTTTGTATATGAAGCCGATGTGCAATTCCTCAACGCCAACGAATCGGCGGCATCGCTTGTATTTGGCAGTACCAACAACCTTGTAGGAAAAAATATGTATGTTGCCAATATTCAGGTTAATAATGGTTTAGTTCGTCTGTTTAAATTTCAGATAACCGGTTTGCAAGGCTTGCCCGATCAGGAAGCGCTCGACCTTGTAGCGCAACACAACGTCAATCGTTCTGCCGACAACAAATACCGGTTGAGCGTAACGGTTATCGGCAAACACATTGTTTATTCGCTTAACGGCGAAGTTGTCGCCAATACAGCCGATTATACGATGGGCGGCGTAGGCGGACAAAACGATGCTTTCACAGGGCATTATCTCGGATTGCTCTCGTGGAAGGCGAACTGTGCTTATCAAAATGTGTATGTCACCGAAATTACTCCCGCTACCGACCCACAACTCTCCGGTCTTTCCATTGAAGCGGTCGGCGGAACTGTGGAACACAATGTGATGTTTGATTCGACTCAATATGTATCCATTACTTCTGTTACCAACGAAACGCAGAAAGTTGCTTTCAATTTTACTAAAAAAAGTCCCTCAACCAACGTGGTGGTAAAAATGGGTAATACCGTTTATCCTGACGGTATCGTACCTTTGCAGGCAGGCAACAACACCGTTACCCTTGAATGTACCAATGGAAACGCCAAAGTACTGTACCGCGTTACAGTTATCCGCCGTATGGCAGCCGATTTGTATTACAATGAGTTCGACCGTCCGCAATACCACTGGTCGGTCAAACAGGGATGGAGCAACGATCCCAACGGTTTGGTTTACTACAACGGCGAATGGCACTTTTTTCACCAGTATTACCCCGGCATCGACTGGGGACCGATGCATTGGGGACACAGCGTAAGCAAGGATTTGATTCACTGGACTGAATTACCGGTCGCTCTTTATCCCGACGAATACGGAACCATGTATTCCGGCTCGGCTGTAGTGGACGAAAACAATACTTCAGGCTTATTCAAAAACGCAGACGGAACGCCTTCGGCAACCGGCGGCATGGTGTTGATTACTACCGCCGATGGCAACGGAGAACGCGTAATTATTTCATACAGCAAAGACGGACGGCGCTTCACAAAACATGAAGGTGTGGCTATCGACTGGACGGAAGACAAGATGAAAGATCGCGCTTTCCGAGACCCCAAAGTGTTCCGCTATCAAAACAAATGGTTTATGGTCATTGCCGGCGGACCCCTGCGCATTTATTCGTCTGACAACCTGCTTGACTGGCAAATCGAATCAACTTATGCCAATATCAACACCGAATGTCCCGATTTATTCCCGCTTGCAGTGACAAACGGCGAGCCGGGCGAGCGCAAATGGGTGTTGAGCCGCGCCGGAGTGGGTTACAAAGTAGGCGATTTCAAACAGGTGTACGCATGGGATGGTATTCAATTTAGCGGAAAATGGACCTTCGTCCCCGACAGTCGCTATTCCAACATCGATGGCATTATGAATTACGGCAACGATGCTTATGCTACGCAGACTTATAGTGTGGGTAATTTTGATGTGCCGCAACGCGTTATCGGAATCAGTTGGCAGAATTTCCACGCTCCGAATATTGGAAAAGACAACGGAAATCAAATATTCAACGGGCAAATGACCCTTCAAAACGAATATTCGCTCTATAAGGATACTGGTGGAAATTATTTCTTGCAGCAAACGCCAATTAGAGAATACGAAACCCTGCGAGACTCGGCGAACGTCGTGACACTGACCAATCAAGCGGTAAACGGAATAACAAAAGTGGACTTTACCGGAGAATCCTACGAAATTGTAGCTGAATTTGACTTAACAGATAATGCAATTGGTTCGGATGTGGGTTTTCGTGTGCGTTCGAATGATAATTATTATACCAAAGTAGGTTCTGTACGCAGTAGTTTCTATACCGACCGCACCAATACAGGTACTGGCGGCTATCGCGATAAATTTTCGCAGAGTATTCCCATACCCGCCGTTGTCGATGGGAAATTAAAAATGCGTATTTTTGTGGACAGAAACTGTGTCGAAGTATTTGGCGCAGATAATACAATAGTGGGTTCGACGCTTATTTATCCTGCTGCCGGCTGTAACGGATTAGAGGTTTTCGCCAATATTTTCTCCACAGGGAGCGTTAAGGTAAATGCCCAGATTTTTCCGATACGCAGCATTTGGAATGATACTACAGGCATAACTTCAAAGACGGAACTCAATCCGAAAGCCAATTCTGCCGCTATTGTACAATCAGGCAATATGCGTTTTACCGTGTTGACTCCAGAACTTATCCGCATGGAATGGAGCGCGCAAAACGTATTTGAAGACAGGGCTTCTTTTGTTGTAGTAAACAGGAATTTACCCGTTCCCGCTTTCACTACGAAGGAAGAAAACGGTTACCTGTATATCACGACCGACAAATTGGTTTTGCGTTACAAAACGGGAACGCATCCTGTGAACGGCAGCGACCCTTGCGATCCGAATTTGCAGATTACCTTGCAGGTAAACGGCGAAAACATCCTTTGGTATCCGGGTAAAAAGAATCCATACAACTTGAAAGGTACTACCCGCACGCTTGATAATGCCGAAGGCGATGTGCGCTCATGGTTGGAAGATGGTTTGTTGTCGCGCATAGGCTGGGCGGTGATTGACGAAAAACAGCCGCGCAAGGATGGAAGCCTCAGCTTGATGTTCGACGGCAGCGAAGGAGTGAACTGGGTTGCCCAACGTTTTGACAACCAATCGCTCGACTGGTATTTTCTTGGTTATGGGCACAATTACAAAAAGGCTTTGGGCGATTTTACCAAAATCGCAGGAAAAATCCCAATGCCTCCGTTGTGGGCTTTCGGCTATTGGTATTCAAGATACCAACGCTATTCGGAACAGGATTTCAAAGATATAGTAAACAAAGTGAAGGCAAACGATGTTCCGCTCGATGTGATGGTTATTGACATGGATTGGCATCGCAACGGCTTGACCGGCAGTACCGACAATACCGAATGGACGGGCTGGTCGTGGAATCATGCTTTGTTTCCCGATCCTGCTGAATTTATCGCATGGCTGCACGGACAACATCTGAAAACAACGCTTAATCTGCATCCTGCCGATGGAATTTTTCCGCTTGAAGATAATTTTTCTCTGCTGGCTGCCGATCTTGGTTTGCCTGACAACCAGACCATTTTATGGAATATTGAAAAAAAGCCCTTCTATGAAGCATTTTTCAATCGTATTTTGCGCCCCCACGAAAATATCGGCGTAGATTTCTGGTGGCTCGACTGGCAACAATGGATGATTGCCCGAAATGAAGCCAATCTGGGAAATACCTTTTGGCTGAATCACGTTTTTTACAGCGATAAAAAATTACAGAATAAAGGGCGTCCGCTCATTTTTCACCGGTGGGGAGGATTGGGAAATCACCGGTATCCAATTGGTTTTTCAGGCGACACCTATTCCACTTTTTCTACGCTCGCTTTTCAACCGTATTTTACGGCTACTGCTTCCAATGTGGGTTATGGCTATTGGAGCCACGACATTGGCGGACATCAGAAAATTGGCGACAATAATCCCGAACTTTATTTGCGTTGGATTCAGTACGGCGTTTTTTCGCCTATCTTGCGCACACATGCCTCTAACGATCCCAGTGTAGAAAGGCGTATATGGCTCTATCCGAACTTTCCGCTGATGCGGCAGGCTTTGGAATTGCGTTACGCGCTTGTTCCCTATATTTATACCTGTTCGCGCTATGCCTACGATACTGGAATTTCGCTCTGCCGCCCAATGTATTACGATTATCCCGAACAGGAAGAAGCCTATCGGTATGAAGGAGAATATATGTTTGGAAACGATATTCTTGCAGCGCCCATTACGCAATCTGATAATGGAACAGGGACGGTTGCCAAAACCATCTGGCTGCCTGCCGGAAAATGGTATGAAGCGGCTACAGGAACGCTGCTCGACGGCAATCAGGTCGTTACGCTAAACTTCACGCAGGAGCAAATCCCCTATTTCTACCGCGAAGGCGCAATTATTCCGCTATATCCCAAATTAAACCATTTGAAAGAGCGTCCTGATACGCTTATTCTGCAATTTGCGCCCGGCGATTCCGGCGAATTTTCGCTATATGAAGATGAAGAGGATAATGATAATTATGAAACAGGCGCTTATACTTTTACTAAAATTACGCAATCAAAAGAAGGCGCTGCCAACGTTTATACTATTTATCCGCGACAGGGTTCTTTTGCAGGTATGCCGGAACAGCGCGCTTACCGGTTGGAACTGCTGAATAAATTACAACCCGCTTCAGTGGAATTTGCAGACGGACAACAGGGAACTTATTCTTATGACGCGATTTCAAAAAAAATCACTGTCAATTTACCTTTGCAAGCATGCAATACAAAGATAACAGTTAAAATAACGGATTAGTATGAAAACGAAGAATTTGATAATACGGATTTTTACAATAGTTGCCGCAATAATGACTTCGTCCTTGCTTGTTGCGCAAACCGAATGGCGTCTTACCGGCGATGCTGTCAGCGGCGGATCGGTTGTGTTAACGCAAAATCCTGCCAATACGCAAGAATTTAAATACATTGGTCATTTGAATAATCAATGGTTTAAAATAACCGACGGAACAACGGTTTACGTACCGCTTTGCAGTGAAACCGATCCGATGCTGGAAACCTTAAACCTTCGCGCAGAAAACAATCCTCAGGAAACGGGTTTTCGTATTCACTATGCAACAGACAAAGATTATTTTACAGTTACACTGACTGTAACGCGCTCGCAAAAGCAGATTAGTATTCTGCGTATCGATCCATCAAGCAGTTTATTCATTATGGGCGGACCGTTTAACCACAATGCCACCAATTGGCTGCTCGTTGATGCGGTTGAACTGGAACGCGATACCGACAATCCTTTTGTTTTCTATTACAGAGGTTTCATCCGCTACAATACTTTTGGCGATGAACCGGGGAATATCAAATTTTTGGCAGGCAGAAATTGGGATACGAATTACCATCCTGCAGGAACTGCAAACGTACCTCTCCTGCAAGCGACGAAAATGCGGCTTAACGGCGCTGATACGAAATGGACAATTCCGGCAGACAGAAGCGGCGATGGCTATTATGTCATTACACTCAACACTTTGGAGGAAACAATCGATGTGAAATTTACTTCTGAAGTGGGAATCCAACCATTGAAAGCAGACGAAAATATAAAAATTTTTGCTTCAGTTGGTAGCGTGTTTATTTACGGTAAGCCTGAAACAAGATTGGAGGCAGGCGTATTTGGAATAGACGGTAGAAAAGTGGCAGCGAAAACATTTAAGGGGCATACGGAAATCGCCCTGCCAACAGGATGCTATATAGTGAAAGCCGTCAGTAGTGATAACGAAGTAGTTGTGACAAAAGTGGCGGTTTATAAATGAAATTCTAACTGTTCAGCGTTTGGCAAAGCTGGGGACGTTTTTGTTGTATTTCCAAGAGGCTGTCTTCTTAAAAGAACGTAGCGTTCATAAAGACTTTTGAGACAGCCTCGTGGAAAAGCATTTTTTATTTATTAATCACTTTCTTCACCCAACCGGAACTGCCTTTGACAATTAATATTCCTTTGGGTAATTGATCGCAGGAAACGGATGTTATACCCGGCGTTTTCTCTGTTGTATAAACTTTGACTCCGCTTACGGTATAAATATGGATGGTTTCCGAAACGCCACTTTCGATATACAAGTTCTGATTTTCTACATACGCATTAAAGATGAAAGTTCCGAGATTATTGATTCCGGTAGGATTCTTTACCTCTGTTTTATCTGCATTGAGAATTTCTCCTGTCGCATTGTCAATCAACAGCGTAATTAATTCGATATTATCTTTATTCAAAATACTTGTTGGCAACGTAATTTTATAGTTATAATTTGCAGATACATTGGCAGTTAATTGAGTTGGCACGCTACCGTTTGCACCTTTGAAGCTTGGGAATATTCCACGCGCTACTTCCTGATAATACATTTGCGCCGCAGGAACTGGGTTTGGCTTTGATTCAAAGCCACCCATTACTTCGCTGCCGCCTGCATAATAATTTGACTGATTATAACCAGAGGCAGTTCCGTGTACGTTGTTTTCTATTATTACATACGCTAAATTGGCGCTGAGAGCGCTTACATCAAGTACAGATGTTAAGGAAGTAGTAATATCAATACTTGTTTTTGTTGCATCGTGATAATTCGCATTTGTAGAAAGTGAAAATATAGAAAGCGAATCCATGAAATGATAGTAATAATCTGCAGATTCCGCTGCAGGATCGTCCATTATCAATCTGTTGTAGGATGCTTCAGGGAAACCGGTCAGTCCCAATCCGCTCAGACCATTCAGATAGGCGGTTTGTATCATTGGATCAGCCCATGACATATTTCCATGAACCGAAATTCCGATAAATCTTTGAGGATAAGTGGCTTTCATATAAGCCATACCGACTATTCCGCGCGGACAATATCCACAGCCCGATGATGTTCCTTCTTCCTCAACAAATTTTCGTGGAAAAACTGTATTGCTGGCGGCAATTGTTGTACTGTACGAATTGTTGGCTGGATTTTCATCTGTTTGATTAACATTCAGATTGGTAACTTTTAATGTTACCGGTAAAGAAGCGCCTGTCTCATTTGTCGTAGCATTAATAGAAAAAGAATAATTATTTCTACTTGCTATATTCAATCCTGAAAAGGTTTGAGTTTGCAAATCTGCTGTTCCTATTTTATATTGAACATCAAAAGAAGTAATTGTTGCTGCCGCTGCATTATTTACAGTTCCACTGATAGTAAATTGCTGTCCTGATTTAACAACCGATGGAATATTTACAGATTTTAAATTTAAATCATATTGTGGAAGTGTATTTCCTTCAACCAAAGCAAGTACCGGCGAATTATATCCAAAAGCGCCCCACCCCACATAAGTAACACCATCTGTACTATAATTAAAATTATCTCCAGCCGACTCATAATCAGACAAATAATCAACCCAAAATACTCCTTGTACCGCCGTACCGGCAAAACCAACGTAAATATCTTTATTCGCTTCGATTATATACTGCGTATTAAGCGTTACCGTATTCCACTGAGCGGAAGTTGGCGTAAAAGTTTGAGTGTTAAACGGCGTACCATTTAAATCATAAGTAAGAAAAACAGATGCTCCAGTAGTTGTTCCACCTGTTCCTACAATAATTTTAGTGATAGCATTACCAACAAAAGTAGCCAAATATTCTTTGGGCAGTTTAATGGCAAATTTGATCTTGGTATTGACTTTGGAGTTAAATTGAAACCCAGCTAAAGTGTTATTCATTGAAGCATATCCCAATGTCATTGAATTTGCCTCAATAACATCTACGCTTTTTTCGCCTTTAAAATTTCCTTGCAGGCTCCAAGGCTTTTGCGCGCTAACAAATCCTGCCGACAACAGCGCAATGATTGTGTAAAGTAATTTCTGTTTCATAATGTTTGAATTTTAAATGTAATTAATAATTTTTTTATTTTATAATGAATTTTTGTACTGCAACCGTTTGTTTTCTATTTTTTATCGTACAGAGATAAATGCCTTTTGGTAATTTTTCAGGCAATGTGAAAACGTCGGTACCGGATGTCAGGAGATGCTGTGCAACTTTTTGCCCTGTTACATTATAGATTTCCAATTGGCAATCATTTGAATCGAACGAATAATTGAATTTCACTTGCTCTCCTTCTTGAAAGACATTGAAAACAGGATTCAAATTCGGATTTTTCAATTGCGAGATTGAGTTTTCATCATACACGTAGGTAACCGTAACGGTTTTTTTATCTGCTACATTACCGGCTAAATATACTTCGTATTTGACCTTGATACGATTATATATTCCTTGGTAAACATAAAAATTTGAATGATAACCAACGCTAAAACTATTTGCCGGCAGGTTACCTGTCATTGTTTTGTTTGAATTACCTGTCGTACACATAAGGAAGCAGAAACTCAGATAACCATACAGGGCATCGGAAGGAGCTTCCAAGATGGTTTGGGTTACGGTTGCCTGAACATCCCTGTTTGTAATGTTTTTTAACTCTAACCCTGATTCCATAGATAGAATCGTGAAATCATCCGCCGTAACAAAAGCTACTTTATAATCTGAAACGGTAAACTCGGCATTATCATCCAATGGCTGATCACCTCGGTAGAACATAAACGACTGCGCTTTGGCAGAAGTTATAAGCATAAATAAAATGCCCAAAATCAATACTTTTTTCATAAACAAAATATGCTAATTAATAATTACTTTTACTATATATCACTTTCTTTATCCATCCTGAACTGCCTTTGACAATTAACATGCCTTCGGGTAAACGATCGCAGGAAACGGAGATAATTCCGGAAGGTTTCACCATATTATAGATTTTTATTCCGGTTGCGGTATAAATGTCTATAGTTTCAGAAATTCCGCTTTCGATATTGATGCTTTGATTTTTTATGTACACATTTGCGTTGTTGCCGGAAGGAAGCACAGTTAAATCCGTATAAACACCGCTTACCTTAATTTTATCCGCATTCTCTATTTCTCCTGTATTGGCATTAAGCAATAAAACCACTACTTCCAATTGGCTTTTATTCTTAATAGTACTCGGTATATAAATTACATAATTATGTTCAAGCGGTTGCATTTCGGTTACAGAACCCACAATGCCGGTTGGATCGGAATAAATGGCACGGGCAACTTCATCATATACCATATCTGTAACCACTTCGGGCTTTGTTTCATATCCGCCCATTATCCCGTTACTGCCACCGGAATAATAGTTTTGTTGAGAATAGCCGGTTACTCCATTTTCAATTAATACGTAAGCGAATTTGAAATTAGCATTATTGGAAGAAATATCAAAAGTAGTAACGGTTTTCAACGCAATTGAAGTTTTGTAGTCGTTGATAAACCCGCCGCTCAGTTGGATACCGGCAACAGGATCCGTCGCCATTTCCGATTGATAGAAAGCTTCGGCTTCATAATAGGGATCGCCAATTAAATCTGCTTTCCGATCAAACACTGCTTCAGGGAAACCGGAGGTAAAGAAATTTGAGACCATATAATCATTATACGCTGCTACTCTCATAGGATCGGTTTGTCCAGCGCCACTATTACAATGCACGGCAATTCCAATAAATGTGTCAGGGTGTTTTTCTTTCATCAGAGCCATTCCCACAGCTCCGCGTATGCACCAGCCGCACCAGGTTCCGGTTCCTTCTTCCATCACCACTTTTCTTGGAAAAATCCCCTTTACTACTCTAATTTCCGAAGCCAAGGTTTTATCAACAAATGCGCTACCATTAGGCATTCCATTTACTTCCAAAATTTTTAAATTGGTCAGTGGATAAGCGCCTGCAGTCGTTATCGCGTCTATGGGAATACTTATATTGGCATTTTTACCGGGGGGAATCGTATCAACACTAATTGTTCGCTCTATGGCAGTCCCGTTATTTATTTGACAGGATACTTTCAAACTCGTTATATCAACTGTAGAATAACTTTTAACATTAGCTGTGATGTTAAAATTTTCACCTTTTGGAGCGGCGAATAACTTCAGCATACTTTCCGGAGCAGCGGCAAGTATGTCTTCATTCGATTCAATCCCAACCTTGATACAAAAAGAACCCCAATTTTGATCAGCGTAATTACGCCACCAATCACTGGCTCCAAACCAACAGCCATCATAGACCGCAGGTCCTGAAACTGTAAGAAAATAGGTTCCGGTTCCCGTTAACCCGATAAAGAGAGAATCGCCGGTCATCTCCACGGGAGTAGGAAGAGCTATTTCCTGCCATCCGTCGGAAGTAACATTACCGTACTTTGCTGATACCAAATCAGCGCCTGTTAAGGTATTCCGAATCCATACCGATACATTACTGGGCCAGTATCCCTTAATTAAAAAACTAATCTTGGTAATTTTCGCTCCGGTATAAGTTCCGCCTAAAAAGGTCGGAGGCAAACAGATAGCCGCAGAAGAGGTTGTGGTCGTTGGGTAGCCCACCCAAGTGGCGTTACCATCGTCATCGTCACAATATCCCAAAAAAAGAGTACTGCCGGCTGTTGCGGTTCTAAGCCGGTCTCCTGCTAACTGCCGGCTATTGTTTGTCACTTGTGCATTCACATTGCTTATTCCTGATAAGCAAATCAAAATTAAAAGCAGTTTCTGTTTCACAATGTTTGAATATTAAATGAGATTTGATTTACATTTACAGTTGATATTTCTCGTCCCCGAATAGGGGACAAACATGAATAACCCCGTGCAAGCGAAGCGCAGCTCGGGGTAAATGGGCGCTTCACATCCCTTCAACCCCGTAGCGGGTTGAACTCCTACGGAGTTCGCGACGGGGGTGGGTATTCTCCTACCCCGAGCTGCGCTTCGCTTGCACGGGGTTAT
>JGI20166J26741_10035560_pt1 | contig 17576 bp, 14 predicted proteins | sample TergutCu122P5_FD_26741 | JGI IMG/M metagenome (IMG submission 26741)
TTTAAAATCTGTTACCTGTTCAATAATATTGTTGTTTATCACAATTTTGACCCTCTGTATGTAGTTCCCACACATTGCCATTGATTTTGTTTTTGTGCTGTATATGGTCATTTTGAATTTTCTTGCTATGAGGTTCAGTTGATGTGCCATTGTTTGTAATTCATCTTCTGATGTGGCCATTAAAGTCTGGTCATCTGCATATAGTATGGTGTTCAGTATTTTCCTGTTATTTAGTTGTATACCCTTCTTTACCGCTAATTTAAATTCCTGTATAATTTTATTTATGTATATATTAAATAATGCCGGTGAGAGGTCACATCCCTGTCTTACTCCTTTGTTTATGTAAATTGGTTCAGATATGTCATCATTAAATTTAATTCTGACCTTTGTATTCCTGTAAATACATTTTATTGTGTTTAGTAAATAATTTGGAATTTTATTGTCCATCATTTCCCACCGCTTACCTCTGCTAACGTTATCATATGCCTTTTCATAATCTATAAATAAAAGAATAGCGGTAGGTTGTGCTCTCTCCTTTTTTCCATTATCTGTTGCACCGTGAATATAGCGTCTATACAGCTGCGTCCCTTTCTAAAGCCACACTGTTCCTCTACCATTTCATCTTCCAGATATTCATTTAGTCTCTTTCTTATTATGTTTGCAAATAACTTGTAGGCTGTAGGCAATAAAGTAATTCCTCTGTGATTTTCACATTTGCTTTTGTTCCTTTTTTATGTATGTTTATCACTATTCCTGTTTCCCATTCTTGTGGCATTTGGTTCTTGTTTATTATATTATTAAACAGCTCTAATATGTGCATTTTTAACTCGTTTCCTCCAAATTTCCACCGTTCCATTGGTAGGCTATCTAATCCGCAACTTTTCCTGTTTTTTGCATGTTTAAGTACTTTGTTTAACTCTTCTATTGTTATCATGTCTTCGTTGTCATCTGTCACTTCAAACATGGTCTCAGGGGTTATACAGATGCTGATACGTAAAACCCATAAATCCTCAGAAAACCAACCGCAACAACAGCAGCGGCTCTGTCGGCAAATCCTACTCCCACGTCCACGAAGGCTAAGGCCGCATGACCCCCGGGCAATGCAGTTGAACCTGCAGCAGACGGGAGGGGGTGCAGGCGAAAGTCCAGCGCCTTAAAACTGGGCCCATTCAGCTAAGGGAGCACACCCCTACAGAAAAGCGTGCAGGTCTAGAGGCATCAAGGTGGCAGCCCCACCAATAGACTCACCCTGCGACGGGCCGGTAACCCATCCAGGGGACAGCAGACACTACTCGTAAAATCCTCAAACGGAAGAAGCGGACCGACACTCAAAAACATGAGTTATAGTTACAAATACACAATCCCATCTCCAGTTTATAATCACAACTGACATTAGCAGGTAGTGTACTCGTATAATACAAGAACAGAAAATTTAATATTACGGGTGCAGAATAATGCCTAATCGCTATACGCCATCAGATCATCACAATGTTACGTCCAACTATTAAGGAGCAATTACGGCAACAGAACTAGTAATATCGATTATTCAAAAGCATGATGCAGGGAGTTTCTTAAATAAGTTATTTGCTCACCTACTCACGAAATTTCCTACTTTTATGAAACTCACATGTTCATGGCAGTTTCACGAAAGCCCTTCAATCGATTCTGTTGGAACTTAGATTAAATTAATCCAGCACACGTCCTACTTTTACAAGACTAATTTTCATAAAATCCTACCACCTGTGCCCAGGTCTCCAGAGTGATATATTTTATCCAGATTTCCGACAAAAATTTTGTACTTATCTTTAATATTTCCCATACATGATACATGCTCAGTCATCTCCTTTATTTATCATCCTAGTAACGGTGTTCGGTACAAGCTATAAGATTCATAGCTTCGTCATTATCATTATCAGACTGTAAGACCTACTTCATTTTTCTTAATTACAGATATAGGCCTACTAACCAGAATACAATATTCTACGGTTAATACTCTTACGGTGTAACGGAACAAAGATACAAGTCCAAGCCTTGATATAACCCCATATGTCGTTATTCATTCAAATGACAATGCACTGCCTTTTACTGTCATTTAAAGGAATCGTTAGATATCACAAAACTTAATCATAAGCCATGTTATATATATATATATATATATCTTATTATAAACGGGAAGATTAAATATAATCGAGTGTACACGGCACCTACCGGTCTTAGACCTGGGGTGCACAAAACCCGGACGCCACGTCGCCCGTGTGGTTAAATTTTGTGTGATGGCGCCTAATATTTGTAGGTCCTCAGTACGAAATTTGTACCATGTCACCCTTATGGCGCCTAGAATGTTGAGGTGGCTCCTAGATCTGTGGAAAATTTGTGGACCCGTGTCTTGAAAATAGATAACTCTAAATTAATTTTTAATCATTCTCGTTCCTGCCAGCTCTTTAAAATAGAACTAGACCTAAACCAAGTGCAGATAATTACATATTTATATGTCTTGTGTTTTTGCCAAGGGGAACCGCAATCTATTTTCCCCACGAAACAAATGAGCTCAAAGGAGAATGATCTTTGTGCAGTGACACTCGCAAGAAATGTAGAATGATGATAATAAATGAAATTAAGAGAATACATGAGGTAAAATAGGAAAGACAACTAACAGGCTAAGCAATGTCAATCTCCTTCCGCGTATTCCAAGTAAAAAACTGCGATTGTTAGGGTATTCCGATAAAAGACTGAGACCAATTTCAGAGTCATTCGGAACAAAAACTACCGCCATAGCAATGAATGTACCAACATGAAACTCATCGTTTGTACAGAGGAGGGCGTGAGAGGTACTCGGCAGATGCGGGCGGAACGCGCAGCAGACATCACCAGGTACGTACAGTACACGGGAACTGGAGGAGCGCCACCATGAAGATGTCTATAAAAGAGGACACCCAACGAACCTAAATGAATATCGCTAAATCGTCTTGGAATGCAGTTCATCTAATACGACTGCAAGATTCCTGACTGAATGAGAAGTGACAGAAGTGCCGGAGGTAAAATTTAGTTTCACAAAGGGCAGTACGACGTTACAAACTGTAACTCTCACGCGTAATTTCAGGCTTCCGCCGCGATGTAAATGAGATCTGCGCTCCTTTGGAATTTTACGCAGCGTAGAAAGGTAGTCCCGCACCGATGTTTAGGGACAACCTATCGGTTCCGTCGTCAAGGGTCAAGCGGTCCAAGAAGAACTAACTCTCCTACCTGACAGTATAAGAAAAACGCCAAGACTTCTAGGAGGACAACAGCTAGCGGTGTTCATGCTCGTATGTTATTGCAAGAACCTCAACGTATGTCCACATTCACATTCATTCATTTATCATTGACGCTACATAGTCCTATTATTGACGGAATCACCAAAGAAACCACAACCCACATAATACAAGGTCTTTGACATGCTGAACGGGACTAAGACCTTTTTTTTTTTTTTTTGATAGAATTCATTCCGTTGTGTTGTGATAAATAAACATTGAATTATATTACCGTCAAACACAACAACTACGTATTGTTGAATTTAATGAAAAATGTTGTGTTTGATGGTTGTATATAAATTACTCTTAAGGACTAGTGTCTTGAGAAGTAGAAAACATGATATGACCAGAACACGCGCTCACCAGAATAACGTGAAACAAGCTGCAAAGCATTTACCGGTACGTGAAACTGGATGACAACATCGGCATATTTCCACATATCAGGTAGAGCACTGGATTAGTCTAAGCAGAACGGCTCGGTCCATTACTATTTAGTATCACCAGCTAGGGCCCTGTGCGGATGAACAAAGTAGTATCCACCTCTGCAAATACAAATATAATCAGGCGTGCGCAAATCCCAGGCGTCAGGCCGCCGTGGCTACAGTGGCGCCTAATACCGGGGTGCTGATAAGTCCTTAGCCCGACCTACTTCCCGATGTATTGGTGAGAATATTTCTTTTGATGCTAGTCTTGTTATATGTATAAATAGTATTAATATTCCTCCAATTATAATAATAAATAGGGTATATAAACTTCAAAATCTTCTGTTGCTGTAGCTTGCTTCCGTTCTGGTCGGGCTAAGGACTTATCAGCACCCCTGTATTTGCGGGTCCTAGGTACGGAAATTTATTCATGTCACATTTCTGGCCCCTAGAACTTTTAGATGTACGCTATATTTTTGGAAAATTTGTGAAAACTTGATTATAGTTTATGTTATGAACGTGAAAGAATGCGGTCCTTTTATAATATAAAAGCTTCAATGTAAATTTAACCAATAAAATCAATTATTGTATAAATGTCCACGTTTCACAAGCTTGGAGGGAAATATTATAAATAATGCACTCAAAAAAGAGAAGCGTGTAAATTTTATTTTTTATAAGGCTCATCCAAAGTAGCAAAATAATATAGTTTATTTTGTAATTAAATATGGGTTAAAAATTTCAATTATAATTATATCTTCTTCCTAGGTTAAGAAGTTATCATTAGGCACGTTCGCAAAATGGCGAAAAGCGACTATTAGATTCGTCATGTTTGCCCGTCCGACCGTCTGTCCGTCCGCATGAAACAACTCGGCTCCCATTGGATGGATTTATATGAAATTTGATATTTGAGTATTTTTTGAAAATCTGTCGAGAACGTTTAATTTTGTTAAATCTGACTAGAATAACGGGTACTTTGCGTGAAGAAAATATACATTTTTATCACATCTCGCTCATTTTTTCTTAGAATGAGAAATGTTTCAAACAAAAGTTGTAGGGAAAATCAAAACACGCGTTTTATGTTAAATAGCTTGTTTTCCTAATATCGTGCCTTTTATGAGGTAATGTGGAAAAATACTGTAGAGCCGGGCAGGCTACAGATGACAATATGGTCCACGCGCATTGCATACCTAAGGCTACAAATACATGCTCAGAATATGTAATATTTATTGTTTTTTCACTGCAAGAAAGGTTGCAAGAACGCGTCTCAATGTTACATTATACGTGCATTGCCTATCTTGTTGGTCATTTTTGATTGCAAGCAATGCGCCAGACACTGTAAAAGATAATTTATTTAGTCAGAATTGGTCGTCAATCTCGACAATACTGTTTAAAAAGCAAAATAAAATATTTCATCTGCAGCTTATTTGTCTTTGGGATTCGTAAATTGTGCTGGCTGTGAGACAAATGCGTTGGTCCTAAATCACGCGTTCTGCAATGAAGAAGTTTCTTTCAGAGGCAGCGCTCGATACCGGAATGGCGTTAATGTCACAAGCTGACTTGGTAATATGTGGGAATTCTTTATATTGTTCACACCATCTCGTAAGAAGATCAAATATTTCAGTAGCCTGAATCTATTTTACACTCCTACTTCCGTCGTCATAATTGACAACGTACATCTTGCAGCTGACGAAGCTTCAACGTCGGATGAATCCTCGAACTTGTCGAAGTTTCGCATATTCGCACTTATCCGCAACAAGCGCTCCTGTACATTTTTGAACGACATGAAAATATTGTTGTGGGTATTCACATCCGCGCAGCCTTCTACCAGAAATATGGGTACGTTGCCAGTGATGCGACTAGAATTCATATCACTAGAAGTTCAGCACGAACGATGTTGATACGGTCATTATATAAGAGAACTGACAAAAGCTGGAATATATCTTCAGCGACACTAACCAAGGCCAATAACGATTTCGCGATCAACAGGACACAGCGTTGACCAACGTACGATTCAGGAAAGGAGAGTAAAGAACGAATGCAATATATATTTCGGATGATATGTAGCGTACACTGCGACCGACGGCAGTCAGGTTCTTCGGATACTTGAACATCGTTTGCAAAGTGCTGTTTATACATTTTAAAGGTGCATTCAAAAGAACGGACAGCGTCACAATGCCAAGTGTCGCAGTCATGCTGAAGATTCAGAACCGGAATGACTTTAGATAGAATAGTTCCACATCAATGAAGTTTCTCTTCAGAAAATACAATGGTCGGGTATTTACAGTATGACCCGACAGTGGTATGGGAACACTTGACAAAGAAACGACTTAGCAAAGCTAGGAAAAGTAAAGACAGTCTGCTTGAAAAGAGTCCTTTGCCTCTTAGGACCGTTGCGAACCAACTAGTGGAGGAGAAAAGACACTAGACTCCATCATGGTTAGAGTTCTGCTGTTCTTAATGCAATTATCATTGGCTTGCGCACTCGAACGAAATACCACCACAGGTAGAGTACGTAAGTAGTCGACTGGTCACACATATTGTTTCCGCCACCAAGAATCCACACCCTTCTGTTCCCTATACTATACTAGATGATCTGTGCCTCGGTGTCTCTTTGTGTCGGTGGTGGCCCACGTACCTTTAGGCTGATGATTTCGTCTGTCATATCTCTGATTTTCCGCAGCAGGGCACGATTCTCTACTTCATAGCTCTTTTTTATATGGTGACTGTGGGGTGTTCGGTCTCGCAACATGTGTACCATCTTTTCATTCATCAGTACAATCTTCTCGTATTCTTCTACTAATACGGACAGGTTCCGTTTTTGTCCTCCAGCCTCCTTACAATTGCCTGCTCATCAGCTTTGGCACAATCCCTCTGCGTGCTGTTTGCTTCTGTTTGGGTTTCGCAATGAACTTTGGTGTTCCTACGAGATGTGACTTCTGGCTTCGAGTTATTTGCATCCCTCTCCGTGATGATAACTTTTTTCAGCAAATCTGCGACTGCTGAGACTTGCTGTTTGCATTCACAGTCGTCTGACCAAATGATGACAAGCTCTTCCGCGTATTTCCTTACATGCTGGTCGACGCTGTTGATGTTGAGCATCAAGTCTGCGGTCAACCTCTTTGAGACCGCCAGCTTCTCCTCTAGTTCCCCGATCTTCTGGTTTTTCATCTCATGTTCACGTTCATACTCCTCTTTCGCAGCAACAGCACCACCATCCATCCTGGTCTCTGTGTGTAGGTAGCACACATGACAGTCGGGTCCATAGCCATTGTTGCAGCATCGCAGGTCCGTGGATCCTCGGTCGACACACATGCATCCGCCTTGGTCGGTGTATTGTTGTCCCGCTTCTTCCAGAACTTAATTTTCTTCAGGAATCCCGTGTTCCGCCTTCCTTTTTTCGGTGAAACTCGATAGTTGCAACAATCGCCGCACACTATGGTCGTTACAGTATAAGGGTGTTCGCCAGTGCTTCCGAACGCTTCGACTTCGACTGTGATAATACCCCTCGTACACAGATCGCTATGCGGTCATTGATTGACAATAATTTAGAATTGACACGGACACTGTGTGTACCTCGTACTCTTATACAGCTTACGAATAATTTACCAAGTATTAGCATTGCAACACCAAATTGTGCGGTAAGAAGTATATGATATAAACATTTAATGCAATACAATCCCATAATTTTAAAGATTTTCTGAAAAACTCGTCGTGCGTAATTCAAGGCATACGTAGTATCGACATTGCCATGTTTGTCATCCAGCAAGCATTAATACACCGCCATTGCACAGCAAACTCCGAACAGCTCTCATCCGTGATTGGAACGCAGAAATGGCCTCAACTAGGTGAACGGTGGAAATGGCTGTGTCCATGTGGAAAAGTAATGTTTGTAGTCACGGGAGAAATTGTCGATTTTATTTTTCAGTGATCGGCATGGCTTGCAGATCAATACATAATGCACCAATCCCTCGCAAAATAACTTTCAGTAGAGAACTGCGTCTAGGAAGGATGGAACGGAACTTTAGAAATGGAGAGTGTTGTTTATACAGCAAAACTAACTGTATGCATAAGTATGTTGTATATCCTGTTTATACAGGAGGGAATTGCGGTGTGAGGAAGAGTACGCAAACAGTGAACTTCCAAACGAGAAATGCAGGCGTGAGCCGATGGTACTCTGATGATAGGGGGCCGCCAAGAGAAAAGTTACCAAGTCTGATGGACTTCCCAGAAATAGTGTGGCCTAGTATTATTAAGGCATTTAGAAACTGGATATTGACTAACATCCTAATTAAACCATATTTTGATAATGACTTCGGTCTTCCAGATTTTATACTTGGATCAAAACAGGTATATTAACATTCTTGTATTTTACACTGCAGTCTCTTTTAATTACATGGTGATATGAATTCATGTTAGAGCACACGCTATACTTTCACGGACTCATTTACCTTCAGTCCTGTGAATATCTCTGATATTTCTCAAGTCAAACTCATGAAGTGTACATTTGTTGTTGCACTGATTGCTTGTTCTACAAATCTTGTACTCTTAATGTCATATCTAGATAACACAAATTTATAATCCAAGTGTGAAATTCATTTAGCATATGTACCTGTATACCAGAGTCTTGTGGAGATGATTGTAATATAGAAATGTGGTCTAGTGAAATTTTTATGGTGTGCAATTTTAAATGCATTTTTAATCAGTAATTTTACTGGAAGAACTTGATGTGTCACGGCAGATACTGTGTACATAAAATTTGGCAGACCAAACCTCAGAGGCTTCAAGTAGAAGAATTATTATATAAAATTAAATATCCAAATTAAACTGAAGAAGGTGTTCAATATACAAATATACATAATTAAGAAAGCAGTAGGTGTTACGTGAGGTCTTTGCTATGATGATGAGGTCTCATTATATTAAAGTTGGAAGCCATGGTATTTATTGCAGTTTTTTAATTTACATTTGTATCAAGACTTCATAAACTTTCTGCATTATGATAATTTTGTTTTTATACAGTAAATGAAGTTACTTAAAAAATAGGCTGACTCTTGTAAATATTAGTATTCTATTCTAATTCTAGTGTGCTGCAAAAAAGTATGAGTATCACATGTATACTGTGAGCACCAAAGCACTAAGCACCACTCCTCTAGGCAATTTTTTTTATTGCATCCTCAAATAACCCATGATGATTACCTGGGCCCAAATTATTATTTAGCCATCCTCCATTTTATGTTGTCTTTGATGTTTGGGGGGGGGGGATAAAGCAAGAAAATTTTAGATTTGGCACCACTGTTCTATCTGTAACTGTGTGAAGATTAATGAAGTCTCAGATGCCTGTGAATTGTCTTGATAGGAGTTCTTTGTTATGGAACTGTATGGTACTTGTTCTGATGTTGCTGGTGTTCTTGGGGGAACCATTTAAGTTTTAGTATGTCCTGAATTTAAGAAACATGAAGGGACACCTTTTAAAACAGATGTATCCCATAATTCCCAGTTTAAGTAAGACGTGGGATGCCAAAATACAAAATTGTGCATTCAGAAAATACCTAGAAATTTGCACAAATATATTTCAACAAAATATACTGCAGTAGACCAAATCACATTTATAATTACACTCTTAATATTTCTGTAACAGTTATACAGCATATTTAGAGATGACAAAAATTACACAAAACTGAAAATATGTTGTTACCAAATTAATATGCCAAGGCTCTGCCACAGCTTAAGCAGGTGTCGCCAGCTTCTGACTAGAGAAGCTTCAGTTCAATCCCATGGTAGGCCATGTGGTACTTCTGATGTATGATCTTGTACTGGGGCCAGTTTTTCTCTCATGTCAGTTTATCCCCAGCCCATTGTCATACCACAGCTGCATAATCATCTGTTACCAGGGACTGATACATAAGACTGATCTGATCCACACTTCACTCCCACAACTGAAACATAAATAAGAAAGCACGTAACTATACACATACAGTTCACATCCCTAGTTTACTGTCAGTATGAGAATATACAAATATAGGCCCCTGACACATACACACACGCATATATATATATATATACACATACATATACTGGGAGAGCATAGTCATTATAGTGGCTAGGCTACAGGCTGAACAACTGAGGAATTGTGGATCAGCACCTGACAGGAGCATTGGGCTTTTCTGCAAAGCGTTTTGACTGGCTTTGGGCCCACCTTGCCTCATATTCAAGGAGTCATAGAGGTAAAGTAGCCAGGGCATAAAGCCAACTACCTACATTCATCTAATGCTGAGGTTAAGAATGAATGGAGCTGTACCTCCACTCGCCCATTAGTCATCATCATGTGCACAGGGAAAACTCCTTGTACCTCTTACATGTACATACTGTACAGTCAAATGCATGATTAGTCTCTTAAGCACTTCTTAAATATTCATTGATCAACCTTGTGGCAGATATGGGTCCAGAGGGGTTCTTTAAGTGCTGCTTTCATTGACTGTAGATTGTGATCTTCTGGGGTGCCAATGTGTAGTTTGGTATCAGTTGCATGAACCACAAGTTACAGTGAAACTCATTACCTTTGACTAGGGTATGGAGCTTATTAAAATGATTTTCACAGTTTTCTTCTTTTCTGAGCAACAGCTGTGATCCAAAGAACCTTCTTTTTTAGCAGGAATATTTTAATACCATAACATGAGTTACCCCTGAATATTATATCATATTGTGATCAAGCAGAAATGTGAAAAGTGTATTTTTAGCAGGGGTACATGAATCCTGGCCACCTGGCTGAATAAAATTTGTACAATGGCACCTAATATTTTGAATATGATAACTGTATTTTTTTTGTACGTACAAAAGTAGGTATCAGTCCACATTCACTGAGCAGGATGTGCCAGATAACTGAGTTTCACAGGCAACTCCAGGACTGTGGGTCCACAGTATAGAACTAGCTTTATGTCACCCTTCTGGTGCTTCAAATTTGGAGGTTGCGTCTAGATTTTGGGAAAATTTATGGACCTCTTAGTTTGTGTATGATCCGTAAAGATGTCCTTTATGTGAGGAGGAAGCGAATGAATCACATATACTTCTGAAATGCAAACAGATAAAAAAATGGAGAGAACAGTCTAAAGAAATGGCTACAAATATACAATGAAGTAGAATAAAAAAAAAAATTCATCAGCAACACTAAGGCATTAAAATTAGAAAATGTTCGTAAATTTTTATATAAAACAAACAGTAAATGGAAACATAAAATAGAAAAATTGGTGCAGAATGGAGAAGAAATCAAATACTGTAAGATGTAAATATAGTGACAATTTATTACACAGAACATATGATTTAATATAATAACGTGGAGAGGAAATTATTGGGGATCATCAGTGTGGATTTTGATGTAACAGGTCAACTATTGATCATATATTCTGCATTCATCAAATACTTGAGAAAAAATGGTAACATAATGTGGCAGTGCATCAGTTACTTATAGACTTCAAGAAAGCCTATGATTCAGTTAGGAGAGGGATCTTGTATAATATTCTTATTGAATTTGATATCCCCATGAAAGTAGTAAGGGTAATAAAAATGTGTTTAAATGAAACCTTTTGGTCAGTCTGTGTAGGCAAACATTTCTCTGACATGTTTCCTATTAAGAATGGTTTGAAACAAGGAGATGCTGTATAGCCATTCCTTTTCAACTTTGGTTTGGAATATGTCATTATGAGGGTTCCAGGAAACCAGGAGGGCTTGAAATTAATTGGTACACATCAGCTTGTAGTGTATGCTGATGATGTTAATATATTGGGCAGAAGCATACCTACTATAAAGAAAAACACAGAAACTTTAGTAATCGTTAGTAAGGAGATTGGTCTAGAAGTAAATTATGAGAAACCTCAGTACACAGTCATTTCTCAAGATCAGAATGCAGTACAGAATCACAATATAAAGACTGATAACAGATCTTATGAAAGGGTAGAACAGTTCAAATATTTGGGAGCAACCATAACCAATCAAAGTTCCATTTGGGAAGAAATTAAGAGTAGATTGAGGTCAGGGAATGCTTGCTGTCATTCAGTGCAGAATATTTTGTCTTCACATTTGCTATCCAAAAATACGAAGATTAAGATATACAGAACTAAAATTTTGCCTGCTGTTTTGTAAGGAATGAAACTAGGTCACCTACATTGAGGGAGGAACATAGGTTGAGAGTGTTTTAAGAGTAGGGTTCCAAGAAGGTTATTTTGGCCTCAGAGGGATGAGGCAACAGGGGAGTGGAAAAGACTACATAAAGAGGAGCTGAATGATCTGAACTCCTCACCAAATATTATTTGGGTGACCAAATCAAAAAGAATGAGATGGGCGGGGGCATGTAGCTTGTATGGAGGAGAGGAATGGTGCATACAGTATTTTGGTGGGGAAGCCTGAGGGAAGGAGACCACTTGTAGGACCCAAGCACAGATGGGAGGATAATATTAAAATTGATCTCCAAGAAGTGGGATGGTGGGGCATGGACTGTATTGATGTGGCTCAGAATATGGACAGGTGGCAGGCTTGTGTGAATGTGGTAATGAACCTTTGGGTTCCATGAAATGTGGAGAATTTCTTGACTAGCTGAGAACCTGTTAGCTTCTCAAGAAGGACTCTGCTCCATGTAGTTAATTAGTGAGTCAATTATTAGGAAAGTATATTGAAAAAACCTGCTGTTAACAGTCACATCCCTGGGAAATGTAATAATAAAACTCAACTAATATATGTATTGTGTACAATCAGCAGAATCTTACTCTGTTATGTACCAAATTACAGGCAGTGGAATACGTGTCAGGGTGTATATCAAGAGGAGACTTTGCAGCCTTGGAAAATGTGGTAACGCAAGATGCATTACAAGAACTGAAGAGGAACATTTCCACTTTCACTTTACAACAGAGACAAGAACTGGCTCTTTCAAAGGAGGATATTTACTTTTGCTTTCCGTATGAAATTGGAATAATGTTCATAAATGATGACAGTAAGTTTGTTAGGGTAAGGTTCAGTTAATAGCCTGTTCCTTGAGGAGTCCAACCTTCTGCATCACTGAGTGGACGGTTCCCACATTAGATCCTGTTGGCAGCCTTGCATATGATGTTGTGGCTGAATTATAAAGCAGTTTATGGTGCTCTTGTCCCTGCATCACAGTAAGGCTATGGAACTGAGGAGTCTGGCTTTCTTGATTCAAAGGTTGAGGTTCTTGCTATGGTGTAATAGTTGATATTGTTCATCTGGGATGTGATGCAGTATCACTGCTTTGGAATCCTCCAAATTCATACAGCTCATGTTTGAGAGCTGTAGTAAATAATCACTACTACCCCTCCCCAGTAAAGATAGGGCAATACACAATTTAAGAATGTTGCTGGTAATTCTAGACACACAAGTCTTCTTGCCATATAATACTAGTTGCATATGTGAAGTAATGCTGCTATAATAAACAAACAATGGATAAAACAAACTGGTAATAAATACATATGTAACTTGCTGTTTTAGTCACCACTTATTTACTCAGCATGCATTTTCACCTGGAATCACATGCTAGGACAACAGTTAACAACAACATTAGTCAACAGAAGAGTGCAAACTCTTAATATGTTACATCCTTACCCATGGTAAAGGGAATGCAAAGGTACAGTAATGCTGTCCCTGTGCACACCATGAAGGCATATAAGTTAGCAATTACGTCTTTTTTCTGGTAATAGAATTGCATTGCCCCAGAGCCTGAAACAGAAGCACTACATACGTGTTGCCAAAATAAACGGGCTAGACACTGAAACAGGCATAATATAAATAATCTACCAGTACTCAAACACAGAATTTTCTTAGGAATATTAAACACAAATTTTAATATTAATGTCACTGTCTTCTGGGATTTGATGCTACTTGGTTACCAACACTGTGGAAGGAGCAGATTCTTTAGAAACATTGGTAACTAGCTACCAAATGACACAGTGTCATTCCCAGGTTTCTTAATATTTGTAGTTGGTGTACTAATGTGAAATGTACCATAATGCCAGCCATGAGGTTTGCATAAGTGCAGGCAAACTATGAAAACTAGAAAAAGTCAGATGTAGAATATGCCAGTAAAGGAGGTTGTACTGTGTCATATTACAGTCCTGGAGTTTTCTTCAGGTGCCTGTCAGTATTTTTCTACAATAGGCAGTGGAAGTGCTGCAGTTTTACAATACTTAATGCCGCAGCAAAGGACAGGTTTTTCCATGTCTGGAATGAATTTGTAAGGAAGAGATTGGTGGATGATGGTGAATTTTGTGTGTTCCATTCCATGGAGTCAAGGTCTACTGTGGGATGGTATATGGTCAGTTTACTGCAGCAGTTAATGAGAATATTTTGTAACCCACACTGTAGCTGATTGAAAGGATATAAGAGAAATTGATTTGACAGGAATAAATAGTTTATGAATATGGCCCCTGTGGCATTTTTGGTTAGCTGCAACTGGGTTTCCTTTTTAGACAGGGATGGGAGGCACAAGAATTATATATCATTGATTGTGATAATTAAGAAAATAATCCATTGCCATATACCAGCATGCAGCCACTCCCACTGACCTACTCTTCCTCTCTGGGATTTGGTATAAAAGGACACGTAACAAAATCAAACTGAAAGAAAACCTGTAATAAGAGTATGTAATGAATATGTAAATTAAAAATTAAATCAGCAAACATAGTAAACAAGTTCATATAATACATATGCAGTACAACTTCTTGAATCATTGTTCGACTCTTTTTAACTTGATGTGCCCCTTTTATACAACAGCAAATAATGAAAAGATGTGTTACTAGTAATAATACGTAGAACTCACTAAATAATAATAATAATAATAATAAGAGGATAATCCAAGTGAAAATACATGCTAGCAGGTAGGATTTACGAAGTTCAAAATGGAATTTAGAATAAAAGCCCTTCCTAAATATTATTTGCATTGACTACCCACCACTTGCGGCCCAGCCCCACAGAAATATCAGCAAGCCTTGATATTTGAAGCTCTTCTCTGAAGAGCAGAATACAGAATGGTGCTCATCATCTGAGGAGAGGAAGTTAGGGTAGATCAAATTTGGAGAGAGGAAAGGTCAACTAAACTCAGTGATGAATTCAGATATATTTTGAGTGTGGTACTGCCAACTTGGATCCACTTGAGATCCACAGTTGATGTCTTCAGTATTACTGAAATAACATACAAATTCCTAATTGTCAACCACACTCACAACAATGGTGATTTTGTGCATGCTACAGTTGAGTGACAGAGAAAGCTTTGATGAGAGGCCAAATTTACATTTTAACATAGTACTGTGCTTATGTGGACGTCATGCAAGATATTATGTATGAACTAAATTCAGGATTTCAAACAGCTCTTGAAGGAAATGGCAAATAATTTCATTATTAATAAGTAAGATGAAGATTACAGGCTGGATTACGCTGCTGCAGAATTTAAAAATGGTATTAGTACAAAAACATAAAACTTTGTACTGTAAATAGAGCCATATATACCAAAATTTGACATTAATAAGTGTAAAGTCACAGGTCAGATCTGCTATTATTGAATAGGACTGCTTAGAATATTGAGTGGTCAATTTGAACAGGAAAAGCATATTCTTTTAAAAATATCAGTAGCCAGTAATTATACCTACATTTATCAGTATAGTAGTTTAAATCGGACAGTCTACATGCTGTTAGAAATTATGAGCTTTTGAACGTAATCTAGCATTATTGATTTTAAAGTGTCCAAAAACTTATGCTGAATGTTAAATGTTGTATGATACTTCACCTGAGAATGAAATCATTGAGTATTCCAGTTCTGTTTGTACATTCTTCTTTCAGAGAATGAGCAGAAGAGATTTGTAGAAATCACTATGTGCTATCATGTTCTGCAAGGCCTAAAGCTACTAAGGGAGCAAGGGATAACACCACCTCTAAATATGGGCATGTTACCAGAATACACGCACAAACTTTACATTTGCAATTACCGTTTCATCAGAGAATTCACCAAAGGTGTTGAAGATCAGTGGACAGTGAACATTATAAATCACTTCAAGCCATCAGATCATATCAGTTAAATGTTTTGTGTGACAACAGTACAAATATTACAACACAAGTAACTGTGTTCATGAAACTAAGCGTTAATATGCATAAAGTGTTTTTTTTTGTAGATTTTTTTAAAGAAGTATGGCAGGTTAATATTTGAGAGACATAATGTATCCATAATGAAAAGTTATAAAGCTGTATTTTAATATAATATTATGACCCATGTTATTTTGAGTAGCATTTAATGTCAGTTGTTGCTATTGGGTTGTACTACCTGTGTTGTAAGAGTGGTAGTTTCAGATAATGGAAATGGCTGGGGTTTGTTACATTGATGGTACCCTGACCGGGATGGTGGGTCAGTCTCCACTGAAGTACTTGGTAATACAGCAACTGGAATTTGATTAATAGGCATGGAATAACATAGACGACACTTCATTATGCACATGGTTAGGGTTTCACTAGGAGTATTTATATTGTGGACTGTTATTTGCTGGAACTGCAGGGTGGCTGTGTGAGAGGATATTACCAAAAGTTGCATGGTGCCGCACTGCTAAAATACCAGTGTTAGTCATTTCTGATTGTCAGTAATTTTTTAACAAGAAAGGAGCAAATTTTCAGCAACTTATCTTGTGGAATCACACTGCATACCCAGAAACAGTATGTTCTGTCTTCCTTCATGCAGCATCTACCAAGCTGTCAAATATTGATGCGTCTTTGTGAAATGTATGAATAACATTACAGTGTAAATTAATATATAAATTATGTATAATTATAACTTTGTACTGTAAGTCAGTGACATTACTTACAAGTAATGATGGTTCTCCATGTATTAACCATTGACTTCATCAGTAGCCAATAATGTCACTAAAAAAATGTTTAGCAAGGCAGAAGATGTGTAATATTTCAGAAGCAGAAGTGGTGTCAATAACATGTCCCAAGTAAAATGAGTTACATGTTAAGGACAGCTCATGATAGAACCAGGATTTGTTCTAATTTCTGTGATCCGTTTTGAAATACATGCGTTTAGCAATTTCATATAACACACTGAGAAAACTGTGGTTTTGTGTTTGAATGACAGCAGTGGCTTCAAAATTTGCATACTTATTGGCAAGGTAGGTAGTAACCCTTGAATGGGTACAACCAGACCTTGATTTAGTAGTTGGACAACTGGCATATGTATATAAACCACTGTAGTCATAGTAAACACTGGGCATTTAATACACTTCTGGTCCTGGTTTGGACATTCATTGGATGCAACATTTTACATGAAGGGATGCAAAACATTGTGTAAGCACTATGTCATGAAGATGTATGAGTGTGGCATGGAGATAAAAGTTCCACATGTTCTTAATCTGAGCACTAGCTGAAAAGCACTTTTTTTCCAACTGCCTTTACTGTAGAAAAAGGGTGCCCAGTAGCCGTAGATATAAGAGACTTGGTGGTAATATCCCTCCCCCCCATTAGGAATCCAAACTCAAAGTGATATGTTGGGAAAACAGAAATTTCTGCGATGTTTCATCAGACTCGGTACAAAGAGATTATACGTAGGTAATTCAATAAGTAAATTACAAATCCAAGTTACGACCTACATTTTTGAATTAACTGCGGGAAACTGTCACCGCTAGATGGCAGCACTATCTAGTTTCATTGTGACGCGTAACGATCGGTATGCGCATGACTGTAAAGACGGAGCAGCTGTTACAAGATTTTGGCACCCCTGAATACGCATACCACGATAGAACAGTGTGGCGCTGTGCGGTTTTTGTGGGCAAAAGTTATGGCAGCAAAGGATATCCACAAAGAAATGCTGCCCATGTACGGTGAACAT
>JGI20166J26741_10036671_pt1 | contig 17575 bp, 16 predicted proteins | sample TergutCu122P5_FD_26741 | JGI IMG/M metagenome (IMG submission 26741)
TGCTGGTGACTACCGTGAAGGACAGTAAAACTTCGAAACATGTATCTATTTTGTATCAGTTGTAAATAAATAGTTGCCACTATTAAAGTTCCAACCCTCGAATAATAAAAAAATGTTATATGTTGCGTTTTAGGAGTTATTTTAGAAATTTCTTTTGTTTGACTGTAATAAATATGGCAGTATTAATATGTCACAATTCAATGGGGGTGGATTGCATTAAAATGACTGCATCACGCTAAAGCATGGCGCAGGGGAACTGGATTTATATATTTGAACTGAATTTTTTTTTAATGTGTTCCACGTTTTGTTTTGCAAATCACATTTCCAATTTTTTCCTCCAGTTCTCCTCTTCGAACCATTGCTCCACAGGGCTTTTCCTTAAACAGCTTAGTAATGGCAATGCCAGTTCAATGTGTTGCATAATTAAACAAATCTATAATCCTCTAAAGAACAGAACATTTGGCAGTACTTCGTCAAGAACTTCGTAAAATTCAAAGTTCTCATTGCAGAAGCGATCCGTGAGAACCCTCAGTGTTGCGTGTGATTATAACAAAGAATAAGAATGTTTACGCCTCGGCGTTAGGCCGGCACTAATCAGGCCACACATCTGGTGAGAAAATAATATTTTTGAATAATTCCAGAAGACTTAACACTATGGTATTTTCTTTGTTCCTGCCTCTCGACAGCCTTATTGGGGTCTGGGCCGCCTGATTGTTTAGGTTTAGAGATCACATACAGAGAGTCGGTATGACTCCTCTGGACGAGGGATCGACCCGACTCAGAGACTTCGTCCTTACAACACAACATTAACAAGACAGGCATTCATGCTGTCGGCGGGATTCCAGCAAGCCAGCAGTTAAAGACAAGTGTAAATTGTTAATTACACAAAACATAAAGTAAATTAATTTCACATTTCCAATTCGTCGTACCAGGCACACACACCGCAGGTTCAAATTTACGCTGCCATACACCGACTACGCACACGAAAAATATCTCGAGTAATTTCAGTCAAGCACGTTCAACACTCCCTGATGATGGATCGCAGACGATCCGAAACATGTCGAAGTGAATTTGCCTTTTTTAATTGTCTTTTAAAATTGATACGACGTAGATTTTAACCTTTGATTTTTATACAGTAGAGTGCATTAATAGGGCCAATAAAAGTGATTGACAATAATGTGAATTAATTGTATACTTACGTGTGTCGGACTGTATAAACAGGAAGAGCCATCAAGTGCTTGCCAATCTTGCGGTTACACCGAAACTGAAAATAAGTCCCTCTGCTAGCTCCACAATTTTTGTGATTGTTGCAGGTTTTATTATGTGTATCTCCTTTATTCAGACTTGAGGATATGTAATCAACCATTTGTTATAACTGGAGGTGTCCAAGTCATTGCTTTGTTTGGCTTACGGGTGATATTTTTCTCTGTGTATGCAAGCCCTACACTGTTTTTGATTTGGCTTACTTTCTAAATCAATAAACCCTCCCATAAATGACCACGTTTACCCAATCCGTCCTTGCCCTCAACCTAAGCCTCCTTGACAAAATGGAGTCCCTTACTATTAATATTCAGTTTTTGTTAGCAAGATTTTTTTTAAGAATGTTTAACCATATACGTATACAATAATCTCCCGTTTCCCACATTGTTTTCAATATGATGGTTGATTTTTATAACTATCGCTTTTGTTATTTAAAGTAATGTTGTAATAATTGTCACATTCGTTTTGAGGAGTGATGTTGTTAAATATCGCGATACAACTTCTCCATTGCGACGCCCACTTCTTTGTCCGATTAATGGAAACTTGGTTATGGTCGTTTAGAGAATTCTCTAATTTACTAAAGGTTCTTGAGGAATTCTCCACATTCAGAAGCTGTCATTACTAGTAGTAGTATATGGGCCACTTGGCCAAACAATGGGCAATGCCCCCGGTTCCAAAATTCAAAGAAAGCGGGCAGCAGTGGACCCTAAAATCTAAAAATGGGCAAAAGCCCCCTAGCTCAGATTCGGAAAAGGAAATTTTGTTTTGTGTGCTAAGCCCCCAACCCCTGCCGAGGCTTTTTTTAGGGTGTCCGCGTTCTCGCTCTAACGACCCATTAGGGCGTTGTTCTTAGGTTTGCTTGTGGTTTATATTGGATCACTCTGATAAGGAGAATTGACTTGTGGGGAAATACGATCGCAGCGCCAGCAGTGGGAATGGGAAGAGGCAAAGCCAAGCGCGGGTTATTTTAAATTTAAATTTTAATAAGCGCGGGTTGTTTAAAAGAGTTAAATATATCACTAAAAACGAGAGAAGACATGTCATTGCCATTTTTGGATACCAAAACAGTTCCGATTCCGTACTGTTAGAGCCGACAAAATTAAAAAATTTCAATTTTTTAAAAAAAAGTTTTGGCATGATCAATTTTGAAAGTCTGACATTCCATGTTGTACTTAAGAAATTGTATAGTACCTTTTTGCATGTATTAAATAATGTCCTATAGGCTGTGGAATATGTTTCAATTATATTTAATTAAATGTAAAAAGGTAATATCTATATACAAATATTTTATAAATATATTATGTCCAGGTCATATGTGATAATGGAAAATAATTGTGGATCGTGTGTTTTCGTCTTCAAGGTGCAGTCGTCCAAAAATCCAGAAAGGGGTAAAGCCCCAAGCCTAAATTAAAAAGAATTAAACCTTGGACTTAAGAAATAGTATAGTAGTTTTTGCATGTATGAAGTAAGATTATGTTGCCTTTGGAATATGTGTAAATGCAATGTAGACAATTGTAATATTTATATACATATATTTAAAGGTTAGAGATGAAGTCTGGGTAAAATGTGACAACATTGGTTTCCATCTGATAAAATTCAAAGTTTCAAAGTTCTTTGATGTATACACATGGTTATCGTTTGTAAGGTTTAAAGTGCATGTTACAAATAGCCTGCCAAGTCTTTCGCTATCAGTGTTGGATTTGTTTCAAATCCTGTCTCACAGCAAGTGGCTTGTAAAAATGCAAGTGGTCGGTACACACTTCTTTAAAGCCTTATATATTATAGTATGATGTTGCATGTATTAAGAAGGTTATATTGCTTCATGTGAAATATGTTTTAATGATACGTAATTAAATGTAAAAACGGAATATGTATAAATTATAAATATTCTATTTTGACACCGTAAATATTGGTAATTAAAATAGATGTAGTAATTCCTGGAGATAGAGCACTTCTGATTTGACTGTGATGGTTTTCTGCTATATTTGGGTCGATTTGAGCGTGGGCTAAATTTCCTCGTAGACTTCCCTAAAAATTAGACAAAATATACTTCATAGCCATTTTTGAATACCAAAACAATTCCGAATCAACACTAATAGAGCCAATAAAATTGTTAAAATGTTATTTTTCTAAAAATTTTGGCATGTTAAATTTTGAATTCTGACACTCTATGTTGAAATTGAGAAATTGTGTAGTACGTTTTTGCATGTATTAAATAAAGTCATATTTCCTATGGAACATGTTTCAATGCTATTTAATTAAATGTAAAAACGGAATAAGTATATAATACATTATTTTTAAAATATAGTCTCTCGAGATCCTAGATGAGATTGTAAATGATGTCGTAGTGTTTGGTAGAGAATATTTTTTTTTTAATAAAAAGGAATGTGTATGTGTGGGTCGTTGGTGTAGTCTCAAATGAGTGATGGAAATATTTCTTCTCGAAGTTGGATTTGGATTATTAGGTAAATGTAGCAACGTTGGTTTCCATCTGACAACATAGAGTTCCAAAGTTCTGTGTTACATACATGGTTATCGCTTATAAGTTTGGAAGAGCATGTTGCAAATGGCCCGCCATTCTCGATCTCTCAGTGCTGGATGCATTTGGTCAGTGCACAATTCTGTAAAGCCTTTATAGACTATAGTTCGTTTTTGCCTGTAATAAGAAGGTTATGTAGCTTCATGTGGAATATGTTTTAATAATACGTAAGTAATTGTAAAAACGGAATATGTTAGAATTAAGATGCTTTTGATGTAATAATTTTGTTACGTAGAATGTGATATAGGATTTAGGTTAATGTAAAAAACTGTGATTCTTTTTATTCATTTTATTTTTGCTTAGAGGACATGAATAACGATAAAAATATACATAGATTTACAATTTTAGGCAATTAATTCATTAGACTAGCCAAAATCGGATTTGTACTTTTGAAAATGATATACAAATATAAAATATCAGTCAAAACAAAACTGCTTTATTATTATAAGATTGCTACCCCTGGACTACATGTTTCGACTCTCTCGAGTCATCATCAATCCCTCCAAAGAACAAATCCAAGGTTATCGAAGTATATCGTGCACTCTGGATTCCCACGCGCTTAAAAGAGATGTTATAATTATTGTAAAAGTGTATATCATGGTTATAATGCATACTTGTTGAATTATGATTAAAATTATGATTAAAGATTAAAAAAAATGACCCAACAAGGCACTTAAAATCATTATTGTTATGGTATGTGTATATATATGCATATAAATAATTTGTTTTACAAAAATAGATAAAATTACTCGTATTAGGGACGAGTAACATTTTTTTCAGTATTTATATAGTTTTATTTTAACAGATAGAGTACAAAAGTTCGCAGTTGGGGGGAATTATTCCTGGTTGTATATATTAAAGCAAAGGTGATAACTCAGGGTAGATACGAACTGCCAGATGTCGTTTTGTTGGCTGCGCTGGGTATCTTCGTGGTTAAATATCTTAGCTTCTACACAGAAGGAACTATCTGTTGTATTACAATAGTATTGTTGGAAGTTATTATCTTACGCGTGCAAGATTATTATTGGCTCAATTAGTACGGATTGCTGTCACAGACGAGCTAGTAATATCTGACCATAATGTGGATATATATTTGTATATAATAGACAAACAAAGCGGGATGGCTAATATTAAATTTGAAAATATTTGCCCCAAAAAAGACATTGTGTCTGAATTATAGATTATCTGATAAGCAGGGATCTGACAAGGGTAACTATATCCGAAATAGCGTTTTGGCTTAAAGCAATCGTGAATCATATGTAGTTTTACAGAATGTTGCTGTGCAAAACAAATATTTACACCTCTCTTTTTAGTAATTAACTCAAACTTTCCGTCACATAGTGTAACTGAGCTTTCATACTTTTATTTTCTTAACGCACGTGATATTTGTACAGAACCCTCCTTCAAGTAGCAAATAAGTATACTTCTTTTTGCCTAGGCGAGCACTTTCTTTAACGCACGCTCCCATAATAGACTTTTAAATCAACCTTTATCTTTTTTTTATGGTACAGCAAAAGTGTAGCAAAAAAGAATTGAAAGGTTCTCTTACCAACAATCCAATCCTTGATCCCTAAATTGATCGACAATCGATCATCTGAGTATTGAAACATGGCGCTTTATCCTCTGTATATAAAAAGTATTTTTAAAATATGTTAATAATATAACTTGAAGAAACTATTTTTTTACGTACAATAGTATATGCACTAATAAAGCGTTTCTAGACACTTAAAACGAACTCACTACAATTTCAAATAATATGAAGTCATAGAATTAGTCTGCCCAGTTGATCCAAATCATTTGTTACCTCGCCAAATGTCATCCAGTTTTTCACCAAATCTAATACCGGGTAATAAATTTTCTCGCAGATAAATTGTGCAATCTTAGCACAGCGACATACAATGTACGGTTTTTCTGAATGATTGTAGAGAAACACACTTACGTTGCCGCGATAGTCCTCATAGATAACTTCTGCCCCAATAGTTATGTGATTAAATAACGCCAAATCCGTCCTAGGTGCAATTCTACCATAGCATTCCGCTGGCAGTTTTATCTGTAAGTCAGTTTTTATTAATCCTTTCCTCTGGAAGGTGTTGTCACGTCACGCGGGCTTCTCAAGTCGAAACCCGCAGATTTTGTTGATTCCCCCGTCGGTGTCAGGGCGTGGTCTATCAGTTTTACAAAATTGGACGTAGACATCACTCTCAGACCTCATAGCATGTGCTTTGTCAGCAAGTTTTACAGAATGTAGGTAGATATCATGTTACGTTTCGAGTTTTTATGTTGGCATGAGTGAAGGAGTGGGGGATTTAAGATGGCGTGTGTGTGGAAGTGATTTGCATACGTGTCGTAGTGAAGACAATAAATCGAAGTAAATTTTTAGTATTAGACCCATATTTACAGTTCATTAAGATCCAAAACCTAATGCAGGTGAATATGAGAAAACACACTGGTCCACTCGACCCGGATCTGTGAATCCAAGTCAAGTTTATTGTGTCAAGGCTAGCGGAATTGTATTGCATGAGGCGTCATCCCGTTTGCATTAAGTGGCTCATCCCAGCAAGTGCATACCCCCCGGCAGTCTACGTATGTGGAGCAGTTATCCGTGGTGGTCACTCATAACCTAAAAAAATGTGTGAATCATGGCAGACCAGGAGATTAAAGACTTAATACGTGCTCGTGGTCGCGTTCAAGCCAGTTTGACGCGAATTCAGACATTCGTACAGCAGTGTGATGAGAATCAGTATGTTTTGAATATTAAACGTCGCATGAGAAGGCTTGAGGAAATCTGGAACAAATACGAAGAAATACAGGGTAAATTAGAAGGCATAGATTGTGATCCTTCTAAACATGATAATTTTGAAACAAAGTTTTAGGTTTTGAATGTTAAAATGCAGCGCATCATAGATGAACATGATGCGAAGAGTAGTGAGCAGGCACATCCCACAGACGCTTCAGAGCAGGGTAGTTCAAATTCACACAACAGCTTAAAATTGCCTGCCATAAAGCTGCCAATTTTTCCGGCCAGTACGATCGCTGGATTAGTTTCAGTGACATGTTTAAGGCGATGATACATGAGAATGACAGTTTGCCTGAAATACGGAAATTTCATTATCTCAAGTCATATTTGGCAGGAGAAGCTGAGCGTTTAGTTAGCAATCTACCCATGACCGCCAACAATTATACAATTGCATGGAAGTTGTTAGTTGAAAGGTATGAAAACAAACGCCTCATTGCCGCGTCACATTCCACAGCTGTTTGGATTGAAACAGTCGCATAATGAGTCTGCTAGCAAGCATTAAACATTCAGGCTTCTCTTAGTGACGTGAAAAAATTCTCAAATTATTACAGGAAAGTTAGATTCCACCACACGCAAGGCATGGGAGCTCAAGTTAAATGACCTTCCCTTCTCTCCACTAAAAGATTTCATCACCTTTCTCGAAGGTAGGAGACGTGCCCTGGAAAGTCTAAATCCAGGCAAGATTAACAGTCGTTCGGACACAAGGTCAGCTGATGGTAAAGGAGACAAGCACATGAAGGATCGGAGTAATACCAATACATTTATTTCTACAGCAACACCTAAGTGTCCAAAGTGCAAGAGTGCACATGCATTGTACAAGTGTGATAAAATTTGTAAATCAACATTGCAAGATAGGAGGGCTCTTGTGACAAGAGATAATTTATGTTTCAATTGCAGGCAAGAAGGACACAGGGCTTGTGAATGTACTAACCCACATCATTGTAAGAAATGTAAGAAACACCACCATACTCTTCTATATCAGAATCGCAGGGAACAGATTTCGAAGGTTTCTGAGTTTGAAGCAAATTCTATAAAGTCTGAGGAAACGAGTTCATCTCCTACAGAACCAAAGCACGGAAACTACTGTAGTTTTAAAGAACAGCGTGCATCTCAAGTTTTACTTGCCACGGCCACAATCAATATCACAGAATTACGGGGTACTCAACAACCTTCCAGAATTCTACTTGAAGGGGGATCACAATCAAGCTATATTACTGAAGCCTTTGCACAGCGACTGCAATTGAAGCGTAGGCGCAACGAAATGCCTATTACTGGCATTAACAACACATGTTCAGCAGCTACTCATAGCATGGACATTAAGTTCAGTTCTAAAGACAGTAAGTATTCTAATGTTGTAACATGTTTCATTGTACCTAATTTAACGCGTAACATGCCTTCATCTGTCATAGACATCACAACTTTGATGTTACCCAAAGGCATCACTCTGGCAGATGATGAATTCAGCATTCCTGGAAAGATTGATACGTTGATAGGATCTGACTTATATCCTTACTTAATGAAGAATGGACGCTACACATGTGGCAAGAATCATCCAGTTGTTCAAGAAACGCGCTTATAAGGCATCTGCATGGAAGGCCTCAACGCATGCATTCCTCTCTCCGCCAACGTTTCTGATCACCAAGGGAAGGATGCTTTGTAGGAAGATAGTTCATTCTTGTGTCAAGTGCTTCTGAATGCAAGCTGCGTCAGCAAGCCAGCTGATGGGAAATCTTCCCAGCTTTAGAGTGAAACCAGCACGTCCATTTCTCAATTGTGGAATAGATTATGCTGGACCATTCCTAATTCGTCAAGGTGGAAGGCGGAGTAGAACGGGGATTAAATGTTATGCAGCTCTATTTATCTGTTTAGTAACCAGAGTTATACATATTGAGCTTGTCAGTGATTTGACAATAGTCTTTCCTAGCAGCACTGCGCAGGTTTATGGCCAGAAGGTGAAGAAGTCATAATATTTACAGTGACAACGCAACATGTTTTAAGGGCGCTAATAACACGCTCTGCGAATTAAGAAAAGTGCTCAATTCTGACACCTTTCAAGAAGAAATTAATAACTTCATGACAACGGAGGGTGTTCCTTGGTGTTTCAACCCACATAATTCGCCACACTTTGGAGTCCTTTGGGAGGGTGGAATAAAGTCCATGAAGCATCACTTGCGTCGAGTCATAGGCAATGCATGTATCAGCTTTGAAGAAATGTCTACAATTTTGACTCAAATTGAGGCGTGCCTGAACTCCCGCCCATTATGTCAAATTCCCTCTGATCCTAACGATCCACAAGCTCCAACACTTGGTCACTTTCTTATTGGCGGACCTCTCATAGCAATAATGACGCTGATTGCTCCAGTGTACCCATGAACAAGATTTCCCGCTGGCAATTCATACAAAGATGTACTCAGCGTATATGGAAGAAATTGTCCAGGGATTATTTGCACCAGCTGCAGCAGCGTCATAAGTGGCCTCCGGAATCCAACAATATCCAGCGTTGGACAGTAGTTCTGATAAAAGATGATCATGCTCAACCTCTTCATTGGAAGCTGGGGGTGATAGATCTCCATTATGTTGGTGATGAAATAGTGCGTGTGGCTGATGTGCGAACCAAATATGGTGTTTTCGCAGAGCAGTGCATAAAATCTGCCCATTACCTGTTGATGCAGAGTAATCTATTTGCATGGGGCTTAAATGTTCTATTATTTCTGTATTTTTTCATTTGTTTAGAGGTTAAATAAATTGATTTAGGTGGGCGGTGATGTTAAGTTACGAGTTTTTATGTTGGCATGAGTGAAGGAGTGGGAGAGTTAAATGGAGAGTGTGTGGAAGTGATTTGTATTTGTGTTATAGTGAAAGCAATAAATCGCGACACGGATTCAGTGTTTACATTCAGAAGGAAAGCGAGTCCCGAATGATAGAATGCGGGAAAAATCTGTGTAACATGAAAGACGGATTAAGACCCGAAGAATACATCGACGAGTTTGTCAGTGGAAAGCAGAAGCATATGCATATAGGTTATGCGGGCAGGGGAATCGTAAACCGTCATTAAGACCGCGGGATATCTTTAAATTACATAGCTTCGTTTAAAAGAAAGAAGGGAGGGAGAACTGTGAGAGGGGTGCGGGTGTATAGATAATTACAGAATCCGAAGATAAAATTTTAGGATTTTTTTTTAAGAAACGGCGTTTAAATGATAATAAGTCCGTCCCGTTTGGGTATAGATAAGAGGGGGTGTGAAGGACTCTCCTGTCATATAGAAAGTGAAGGAGCATGTGTAATTATCAAGTTTAAACACCCGTTTATCTGAATTCTAAGCGGATCCAGCGGATGTGGCAAGACTGTATTCTGTGCCTGGTTCTTGCAGATTCTCGACGCGTTGTACATCGAGCCGTTATTCCACGAGATATTCCTGTGTTTCAGCGAGAAGGCCGCCGTCCCACAGAGACAGTTGGATGTAAAGAAAAAGGATAAGAAACGTTTTCAGGAGGGCGTTCCCGACTTCGAAAACGAGCAGAGCGACTAGCGCCTAATAATTTTGGACGATCTGGTAAACGAAGTTTATTCCAGACATCTGTGACATATTTACTAAGTACAGTCGTCATAGAAGTATTAGCTTTATCTTGATAACTCAGAACCCATTTCATCAAGGGCGGTATTCTATGGATACATCATTGAACGCCATATACTGGGTCATTTATAAGAACGTGCGAGGTAAAAATCAGTTCCTGTACCTGGCCCGACAGGTGTATCCAGAGCATAGTATAGTCTGTATGAAATGTATTTGAAAGCTATACAGAGACCGCACGGTTACCTGTTGCTTTACTTAGCGCAAGATAGAGACGATCGTTTGCGTTTTCGCACAAATATATTTCCGCCCGAAATTCCTGTGGTATTTACCCCTACAGATAATGAAACAGATAATATCGAAGTACCATACGCTTCAAGTTCTTAAATCAGCTTAACCTACACTGCGAAAAGCCATCATACAGAATTCCAAAAAAGAACTACTACCTAGCATAAGCGAATGCGTATTGAACGTTCACAGAGGCAACTGTCCTCCATCGTCCTGTATTAAGTGTAAGTTATGTAAGCATAAAACTTCTCTTCGTCAGGTCAGTGATAAAGCTGTGCCACTCGCTGCCAAGAAAAACACATCATTAAGCGCGGAGGGTTTTTACTGCCGTTATTGTCCGCCGTACTGCCAGATCTCGCCACTCTCATATTTAGACCGCGAGATAATACACAATAATCCTGATGTTACGTAAATGTTTCTCGTATCGCCAGAGTATTTAAAGCGAATACAGAAACAACCTCCTTCAGCTCCTCCTAAGATTCCCCTTCACCTCCTCCTAAGAACCCTTCTAAAAACAACCCTCATCTAAGATCCCTCCTCATTCTAGGAGTACTAAAAAAGAAGCAGAAGGTTTGTTGGAAGGAAAAAAATTAGAGTAGGCAACGTCAAACGCGTAAGAAAAAACTTCATTGCATCCGTATGACAAGTGGAGGAAAATAAGTATAAATCAAATTAAAGAACGTACATTTACGTTACCTCACCCATCGGATTCGGGAACCCCAATACCGAATATACCACCCCCACTACAACATTCAGATAAAGGTGTCCAGACAGACAGGAATAACACTCTGTCGGTATCGCCGCCGTTACTGTTAGCTGAGGGAGCTGGTTACGAGACGTCGAAAGGATCTCTTGATGTATGTGAAACAGAAAAAAAGATGATGAGGGTGAAATGATCGAAGAAGAATAAAACGATTCGGCAGGCAACATTTCGGTGAGACAGCTAGTCCGTATTTAACCTTGTATCTGTACAACAATAGCTATCTGGGTAGAATCTTTGGAATTCGCAAAGGTGATGACGGAGAATTTAGAATAGGAAATTCGTTAATTGAGGTCGATGATAATAGTAATACACGGAAGAATGTATAGAGGAACAAACGTTTTATGTACTTTGCTAACTCGTTTAAAGGTAAACAGTTCTCTAACTACGGTTCTGAAAACATATAAGCGTATCTTGGAGTTAACGAGCGGCCACGTGGGAAAAAACGAAATTTCCAATAACATTAAGACCAAGCGCGGGAAAAAATTTAAAAAAAGTATTCTCCAAATTATTTCCAGGCATTAGGAGGAGGGGCGTGCAGACAGTTTTAAGAAGTCCGTGGATTACTTACTAAATAAATAATGAACAGATTGTATGACGATCTGCACAAACCGTCCGCACTCGCAACGGTTCAGAAACTTAAAAAAGTAACGAATAAAAAGAAGCCGGGTGATATTAAGGAATGGTTACTTAAACAGGACGCGTATAGTCTGCTTGGGCCCGTACGCAAACGTTTCCCCAACCCGTAAACCGTCAAAACTGCCATGGATTTATGGGAGCTCGATCTAGTGGAATTGATATCTCTGCAAAAATATAATGATAAATACAGGTATCTATTACAGGTAATTGATGTAGTTTCAAAGTACCTATATAGCGTCCCACTGCATCCCAAGACGGGAAGGCAGTCGCGTCAACATTCGAATCAATCTTACAAGACCCTAAATATTCGAAAACATTACGTAGGTGACCTATATATGTGCCTACAAATAAGGGAAAATATATTTTGAAAAAACCGTTTCAGGGACTGCTCAAACTCGAAGTGATTCAGTTTGAGGTATGTAGCAATCATAACATAACACTCTGTGTTAACAAAAGGGATAATCGAACAAACACTACGCGATAAACTGTACAAATATTTTACCTACAAAACACGTACAGGTACATACACGTCATGCTGAAATTTGTTACAGGTTACAATGCGACAGTCCACACAACCACGGGGATGGTGCCCGCTAAAGTTCGAGACACAGACGTCCTGAGGATCTGGAATAAGATGATTGACAAGACGCGCCTGTTGAGACGGATAGCAAAAGCAAAATTTCGCGTCGGACAACACGTGCGAATCAGTATAGAGAAGATGGAATTTTCAAATGGTCGGGAACAGAATTACAGCTCCGAGATATTTAAGAAAATTAAGGTCATGTGCAGATCGCCGCGTTCAGTGTACGAACTGGAAGACCTACTGGGACAGCATATAGACGGCAATTCTAGACGTAAGAACTGACTCCCGTACGCATTAACAAACAGACGACTTATAAGATAGATAAAAACTAGACACGAGGGTGAAACGAGGCATTCGCGAGTACTTAGATGGAGAGAGTTTAGTTCAGATTTCGGCAGCTGGATCCCCGCAGCCAACGTGAAGAAGATTTAATAATAATCATGAGTAATCGGGATAACGTTTACATAACGCTATTTAGTAACGCCTCGCAGTCACTTTATCCACAAAATAGTCACGCCGCTTTTTGATGCGACTTAGCAACACCCATCGATCTAGGAACAACACACACCTGGGAAGTGGGTCTGTGTGAATATTTGCACCCTAACGCCAAAGAAGACGCAAAGAATTACAGACCGAGCCATGCATTCATTTACTGCGATACAATTTCGCTGCAATGTGTGGGCACGTCCCTAGTCAGATGTTTAAGCACCTCTTTATCCTTCTACTTCTGGACATTGCATATATGATCCCGTTTTCTATTTACCTGTTGAGAAACGGTCCTTTCAGTCGATTTCATTTGAGGTGCAGACTCTTTTAGGAACGCGAGTTCCATTACCTTCCATCAAAATACTTTCAATTATTACCTTATATACCAGACCCGTACCTCTCTGGTGAGTATATAAAACACTTTACCGGTGTCTACGCATGCAGTTGCCTATATGCATTCTCTGACGAAATATTACCTGAGAGAGGAGGGTGCTGGAGTTGGCAGATTTTCGAAACCATCGGACCCGTACACATCGCCACCGCCTGGACATTGCGTACGTTCTTTTTTGAGAGTTCTATTTAGAATCGTTGAACCCGTGTTATTGAGAGGCGCCAAAGTTCTGGGACGAGAATCATTGAGAAAGGGCGCCAGAATAATGAATAATGGCGAATATAGCCGAAAACCAATCGTCGTCTTCACCGTTGGAAATCATCTCAAAACACGTTAACAAAAAGGTGAAAGTTCTAATTAATAGTTTACGCGGTCACGGCATGAAACGTAAACGAAAAGCGAACATCAGTGTTCGTAAAGACAGGAAGGAACGAAAAAATAATAAAATATATTGGGATATTTTCTCATAACGTTCGTCAGTCATCATGAGAGAGTGAAGGACGCGGGACGCTATGTTCGCTTGTACACAATGAGAGTTTGACATCTTCGCGCAGAAACCCATAGTATCGGCGGTTCTTGAGACAAGAGAGACGTTATAGAAACCGGTGGCTACTGTAGATCAGTGCGAGCTGCAATTTGTGGTACCTGGTAATTATGACACCTACATAGATTTGAACATTCACTTTAATGTTAAGGGCAATTTAATCAAACCGGACGGGACGGACTTTGATTCGAACGGCTACACGACCTTCGTCAACAATTCACTTCCTTTGCTATTTTGTCAATGTAGTTTCACGCTTAACGGCGTGTCAATCACGCCGTCGAAAGATCTCTATCCCTACCCCTCTTATCTCGAGACACTGCTGAATATGGAAGCGATGCGCTACGTCACATCTTCCAAACGCGTTCTGGTGTCTAGGTAGCAGAGAAGATGGAGGCAGTCTTCGATTATAACACTCTGAAAGGAGCACATGATGAAGCGATAATAAAAGTACTATCGATCGCCAGCGATGGTGTCAAATAAGACTTTCAATTTAGGAGTCCGTATACGATGACCCCTAAGACGAGAGAAAATAAGTCTAGTGACAATGGCATACACTGGGATGATGGTCACATCTCTTACAACTCTCGTCGGTTCTTAACGAGGCCGTCGCAAAATACGTACAACTACATGCTTACGGAACTGACAAATGCAACTTTCTTTCCGAACTGTTACAGCGTCCCTTCCTCAACCTTGAAGATTTTAATTTTCCTCGACCCCTCTCCTAAAGTTTTCCATGTCACCAATTTCCTTCCTTAAACTGCGCAATTAGCGCTGCGTATTGTCAGTACAAATGGCTGATTTATCATGTACAAACTAAATCACTTGTCTTTTTTCCTAAGGATTTTACGAGATATTCTGCTACATTTATTTCAGCTTTATAGAAACGACATAGCCTCATAACGTACCTATCAGTTTCACCTGCGATGCCTCATGGAAATGGCGCACTAGACCTGAAGCAGCAGGAGCTGCAAGTTCTGACAACGAGCAAAAGACGCCGTCGGCAACGGAGGCCTGAGGATTGCCACTATTCATCTATCCTCGCTCCATCTCAACCGCCTAAACCGACGCCGTTTGCTGAGACGAGTGTATTTCTTGAACCCCGAGAAGACCACACTCATCAGTCTCGGATATTACCCTGCTTGTAATTATGACCTAGGTGTGGAAATCGATGCTCTCGGGAGAATAAAACCTGTGGTCGTAGCAACGTACTATCTCTCAAACTTCTCACAACATCTCCCGATATTGTCTGAAAGTATGTGTGCCAATGAATCCTACGTATACAAAGAAATGTCATTTCGGCTGCAGACGGTCGGAAAAAAAAATGTCTGTAAAATGACTTATGATTAGCTTTCCACTAATTTTAAATTGATTGAACTGATTTATCTACTAGCAAATATCGCCGTATTTGAAAACCATTTGTGAAGATATTGTATTGCACAAAATGATGTAATATTATAGTCACTAATGCGTTTGGTTCTAACATATATGTGGAAAGCACACAGGACGCCTGTACATATGTCTTGTATGACGTACTGTGGGACGAGTTCAAAGGAAGCATGTAATGCTGTATATAGTTGTTCTGCAAGAAACAATTTTTTGTTTTCTTACCCCACACATAATAAAAAAATTCAATCCTATGCTTGACGTGTTCCAAGTCTAAATTTTGGAACCCGTTCTCAAAATTAACAATGTGCGGATAGGACACACCTCACCGCCCCCCCCCAAAAAAAAACGTTCCCCTTCTTCTCTTACACTACATAAATATACCAATAAATTAATATTCTTTTTTACATTGTTGTAGAAAGAATCTTGTTTTAGACAGCAGCAGCATATCTCCGGAAAAGGCACAGATCCTTAATCTTGTCTTTATGCCGCAGCAGATCCCCCAAAAAGCACCAATCCTTTCTCTCTCTTTTTTAGGAAACAAATCTCCCAGTTCTTCCACTTTCAATTTTTTGTATATAAAACAGAAATACAATTTGTTAATATACATCTCCCAGAATTCTTGTACTGTATTTAAATATTAAAGTAAAGTAACCTTTCTCACTTACCAATTTTTTGATATGTAGTGAAAGATGACGTTGTCTTCAGGAGCTTCGTTTAGACAGCAGCAGCTGATCTGCCAAAAAAGCATAAATTCTTTCTCTTTTTTTAGGTAGCAGATGTGCCACATTCAAAAAGTACTGTAATGTATAAAGGCTTTAAATAATTGTGCACGTGCACGGAACAACTACATTTTTAAAAAGCACTTGCTGTGAAACAGGATTTGAAATACATTGAAAATTGAGGACTCGTGACTTGGCAGGCTATTAGTTCTCTGCCCTTTTTACCTTACAAACGATAACCATGTATGCAAGCAGCGAACTTTGGAACTAAGTATTGTTCGACGGAAACGAACGTTGACACATTTTACCTAGACTCCATCTCCACGTCTCGAAAAACGTTTTAATACATGTGTATGCACATTCCATTTTACATTTAACTACATAGCATTTACACATATTCAGAAGGCAATATGATCTTATTTCATACATGCATAATCCTACTACACTCTTTCTGAATATTCAATATTAAATGTATATGTATATGTATAAGGGTTGACCCCGTCGCCTGACGGGAAAACCAAGGGCGGCAGGAGCCAGCAAGCCAATCGAGGCCATCGCCAGCGATGGGCAAGTCGATTAAAGGAATCGCGTTCGGCGCTGATCAGCCGAGCGCTTTTCGGTTACCCTGACTGAGGTTTTCAGTGATTTTCCTCAGTTGTAAGACAAATGGCAGGGTAGGGATACAAGGTCGGGGCACGGCCGGCACTCCCCTCCCCCATGCGTGGCGGCTGCACCTAAGCGCCTGAAAAAGGTCATAAACCTGCAGTTTGCGACAGGGGGACGTCGACTTGCGCTTCGCTCAAGTTTCCGCCCCCCAGTTAGAAGTTTGGCTTGGCTTGGCTTGGCTCAGAACACGGTTCTAATCTGCTTTTAGAGCGAGGATGCGGACACACTGAAAAGAAAACCGAGACGGGGGTTAGGGCGTTTAGCCTCCCACAACCAAAAGTTTTTTTTGATTTGGGACCGGGGGGCTTTTGCCCATTTTTGGATTTTGGGGCCAACAACACGCCATTTTTGGATTTTGGAACCAGAAGCATTGCCCATTGTTGAGCCCAAGTGACCCATATACTATTCATATATTTTATTTATCTATATTTATCTATGTTTATCTACGTTTGTATCTATACACAGAAATTACATACTTTATTCTCTACAAATTGCTTGTAATTTTTATTAAAAGCACGATTTAGGTTAATAATTTATAAACATTAGACAGCTACCGGCCTCTAGTATCTGCGATAACACACCCATGCCTGGTTACATCTATTAACATCTGTAGGTTTTTTTTTTTAAAAAAAGGACGCACCTGCAACAGCAGACTGTCACAGAGCGGAGTCATCTTTTTTTTGGCGCGATGTGATTGGACAGTGACAATCGGGAGACAGAGTTTGTCTGCAGTTCTGCTATTTTGTGAGCGGTGTGGTTGCGTGTAATTTGTAGTGCCAGTAAAAATTTCGCTGTTTATAATCATTGTACTATAGAACGATGAATGTATGTAGGTCTAATGTAAACGCAAGTGACTTCTGCAGGCAGTTTATATTGCTGTTTTGTTCACCTGTCACCAGTAATGAATGTTGCTATGTGTATTAAAATCACATGAGCTCCGAACGAT
>JGI20166J26741_10038893_pt1 | contig 17572 bp, 12 predicted proteins | sample TergutCu122P5_FD_26741 | JGI IMG/M metagenome (IMG submission 26741)
ACTACACTGAAGGACAGTAAAACTTCGAAACATGTATCTATTTTGTATCAGTTGTAAATAAATAGTTGCCACTATTAAAGTTCCAACCCTCATATATACATTACAAATGACATACTTAGCTGCAAGTTGTGTGCCTGCTGTAGACGGAAGGCCTGTAGTGGACCTTATTATAGGAGTGGCAACAGCTGATCGTGGAGCGGCTATATTCGCAACTGCTGCTGCACCTTCAAGTAGCACATATCAGCAAAACATCAGAAGCACATTTCCAGAAACTTTTCTCCTTCTGTGGTGTACTCAAGAATAAAATTACCACACCCAATTTAATGCACTACTAATGTTCAAAACCTTAAAAACAGACGTGACACCATGTTTGTGGGTAATTCTAGCCTTTGGTGTTTGCCCATGACATTTGGTATATAATGTATTCTCATTCAGGGTCACATCTACCTCCTGCCTCAATCACCCCAAGGATGGTGACCAATGAGGTTGAATGCCAAAAACTGGAATTAAACTTTACAGAAAGGCTAGAAAAACCTAAGGATGTGAAGAAACATTGAACTTGCTAAAAAGACAAAAATATAATTTTCATATAACTATCTCACTTCAAACAGTAGAGTCCTTTTTGAGAAACTGTCACTCAGCTACTCAAGATACACCCACCCTTTCATGGAACACAAAAGCAAATTCCTGTGTTCACAAGTGTCTGCAACTGGACTGCATCCTCTGCCATACGAATCCAATCCACGCCCTCATAACCAATTTCTCTAATGTCCATTTTGATATTATTCTCCCACCAGTGGCAATATCTTCCAAGTGCACTCTTCTTTCAGGTATAATGACTAATATTTTGAATGCACTTATATCTCTCTTGTATGTTGCACATCCCACTACTCATCGACCTTAATTTTATTATACTAATGGTAATGTGTGAAAATTACAAATTATGGAGCTGTATTATACAGTGAACTTGCAATTATCCAGGCTAATTGAGAAAATATTATGCAGTTAGAAGTTAAAGATGAGGTTCAGCCTAGAATAGGCCATGAAGGCTCAAAGGGGAAGTAGAGGAATACCTCTACACTTTCTTTACAAACTAGGTGCTAGATGGGAGTGGATGGCAAACTCCACACTCCAGCCACTCTACTCCTGGGAAAGAGATCAATTACCCATCATATAGGAGCTGGGTGGGCCCCTAGGCCAGTCTGCACAGGTGCAAAAAATCCCCCCCCCCCGGGGTTTGAACCCTGGACTGTTCAGCACATAGCAAGTCGCTATACGGACTATGGTATCCCAGTCCACATATTACGATGCAAGAATAACTTAAAAACATGAAGAAACCAAAATATAATGTTTTGTATTCTTACAACACATCACACATTCCTCCAGAGAACAATGTGGTAACTTCCACAACCTTTTACCAACTACACCAATTTGACACCAAACTTTCACAGTATGTGTTATCTTACCTGGAATAACAATCTACAAAATTTACTTCTGGGTCCACCAAATTTCATTTGAGAGCAAGTAGAACAGTCATCTATCCTACAACTACTCCAGGAAGATCACAAAAATTCATTCTTTACAAACTCCTGCAAATAGGCTCAGGTAAAAAGGATCAACAGCAGATGAGCAGGAAGCATTGAAGTTGAGGAGGTATATTTCCTGTACTTAAAGCAAAAGCCTGAATCAGCCCTATAGGGTGGCAAATGGGGCGCTGTAACTTGCTTACTTGCTTGCATATAGTGAAGACAATATCTCAGTTCATTCTTTATTATTTACTGCAATACACTAACATTTCCACTCCTGCATATATACTGAGGTGGGTGAAGATAAAGGCTCATTTTATTATCTACCTATGCTCCTAACACAGAAGACACAAGAATGCTATGCTGCACATAGTGCTCATATGATTAGCAAAAGACAAAAATTAATGGCCCAGCTACACTGGCAAACATATCTGTACATTAACTAAAAAATTACACAATGTCACTCTTAACAGTAACTCCCAACAGCTCTCCTAGCCATAACCAATCTACCATGTTTGTTTACATGGCACTAATACACAAAAATGTGTGAATCACTAACAATGTGAAAGAAAGTTAAGTGACTGAAAAGTATATCCAACAACTAAGTCACCCAACTGTTAATGTGTAACACTGTCTAAAACATTGTAATCTCTTCCCAAAATTTCTTGTTCATATTTGAAACTTACCTCTGGGTACATGATATGTTGTGGAGACATGAGTTGCAGACCCTATAGCACTTGTCTGTATGGGTAATGGTGAGCTAGCAGGCACAACAGAAGGCCTAGTGCTTGCTGATGTTCCACTCTGTACAAGCATAGCTGTGCTAGGAGGTGTACATACAGGCACAGCACTACGAGGAACCCCTGCTGGAAATTAACCAAAAACATTATTAATTTCAATGGGAGGCTATCAAATTAACACTACAACAGCCAACTCAGTCCTTCCTTTCTTTTTTTTTTTTTTAACAAGAAAGCAATTCTGTCTCTGCACAGAATGATAGTAAAAGAGGGCTTTCAACATGGATCATAAACAAACAGGGTTCAGACTGGATTCATATGGTTCCAGAATGGCAGGAACTTGTAAACTTTCAAGTTCCATAAAAGGCAGAAAAATTCTTGATTTGTTGAGCACCTATCAACTGTTCATGAAAGACTCCATTCCCCGTAGTTATTCAGTTAGTCAGTTCAATTTTAACCAAGTCCAGGAAAATTAAAATCTCTCCACACATGTTCAAATGATGGTCAACTTGCACACACCATGCTTGAGAGGCATCTGTGGACTGGATGCAACATGTGAACCCTGGCTTGTGGCACTGCTCGTGACTGTCTGTATACCAGAATTCTGTACCCGTGCTGCAGGATGCCCTACAGTTGTACCAATGCCACGAAGCTGACCTGAAGCTTGTATCTGAAATAAAAGCCAGCATATCATTCCATGAAACCAATTCCTATGTGAAAGACATAAAAATACAACTAAGTTACCTTCAGCAGGAAAAGTTACACTTTTACACATTAGTCAAAACATTTGTTTGTCTGAAAAATGACAAACTTCTCTCATGACAAATTTCAGTAATTCAGAATGTTACTTTAAGGTTCTGTTTGTACTCTGCTGATACCAGTGAAACAGCAGCCAATCATTATACTATGAAAAGACTTGTCCCTTATTTCAAGGAATGTGAAAACTACTGTATTTATCTTGAAAATAACAAAACCATTTTAAAAACACCATCCAGTATCAAGGAATGTATGTTGCTACCCCTCAAACTCCCCATACACTTTCATGGTGTGGTGCTTAATTAAAAACTCTAACTTCTTCACCTTCACGTTTTCTTCTACCAAAGACGAAGGATAAGACTGAGTGCCATAGTACTACAGCCTCAAAGGGACATATTGCACTAGCACCCACTGATGGACAATCACGGAACATTAGTGGGATGATGATTGGTAGAAGAAAACCACAGTGCTAAAAGCATAACCTTACTCTGTGACATTTTATCCAATACACATCACAAAAGGCCTACACTAGGCATCAAGCTGGACCTCTGTGGTGAGAAGACGGCAATAAGTAACGCTTCAAACATGATAGCCTACTAGCACATATTGGTTTCTGATGAGGAAAAACTGACTCTTTACATTCATAAACACAAACCTAGCACAACTGAAATTTGGTACATGCAAACTACATGAATACAAATAGGCAAGCAGGCAAACAGGCAGGCAGACACGCTGCCACATGCAGATGATACATCATTTATATCACATTCCAATTTAGAGCAAAAAGATTTATGCATCTTTTCCCCTTAGTTTTCTGAGGTGACAGGGAAGGAGCAGGGGAAAATGATTCTAGTCCTACATGCCTATTAATATTCTTGCTGTAGGTTTATTTAATTTTTGTTAAGCATGTCTTACAGGGAAAATCTTACTTAAGGTTTCTTTGAGGAGCAGAGAATCTGAAGAGATAACTGAGGAAAATCTCAAATGGAGGAAATTTAACACTCTGATTATTGACCTAGGATGAGTTCAATTGAACATTAAATGACAGAACACCTTAAAAACTAAGAAACATTAAATGGGGGATCCATTATACTCAAGTACAGATCCTAAGTAAAACTTGTCAGATGTGAAATCAAATGGAATAACATCCATTCCAAGATCTGCAAACATCAGTCAACTGTTGTAAAAGTTGGAGGGGATGCACACAAATATACACATAAGAACATAGCACAGTTGCTTTTTAAAACATTTTTCTTTACTATGAAAGTAAAATTTGGTATAAAAATGGCTCAAATGATGATCTACCAAATGAAACACATCAGACTAAGTACCTAACAATGCAATTTGATGATTGCTTATTGACTGATTGCTCATTTCGTACTAAGCTTCAAGTACAATTTTTTCACTAACCGAAACTGGCCTAGCAGACTCCACAGTGCTTTTTAACGTCATTTTAGCTGCCAGATCAACTGGGTGCCTCTCTTGGCTAGTCTCTCGATCATCTCCTCCAGTATTCCGAACAGAACTCATTCTGACTTTCCCCTATCTGTTAGTAAAAAAAACGAAAAATTACATATCTATCTAAGCATCAATTGAAAAAAACATAAGCTTTCTGGGTTAGCATTAAATTATTTATCCTCTATACATTTCCTTCTGAATGTTCAAACACATTCAAGTTGTCATATATCTCCCTTGTAGATGTTAAATTAATCTACTTGCAAAGATAGGTCGCAATACACACTACCAAAGCTAGGGTCCATACAAATTTAAACAGCAATATAAAGAAAGAATTAATATTAGTATAAGTTATATACAATTAATATTATTACAAGTCATATACATGCATGTTTTATGCCAAGTTGGTTCTATGCCAGTAATCGTTTGGGTTGTACCACTGGACTACAAGCACAGCCATTACTATGGTTAAGTACAGAAAACAGCTTGCCTTGATCACAGCCAGGGCAGCATAGTGAAACCCTGATACTATGTTTTTGTGGGCACCACCTGAAACGGTGTAAAATCTGGGGAACATTGTCCTTATGGGTATTTGGCCACGATCGTACAAAAAAAGCGTAAAATCATGGGAAACCCAAAATGTGGGAATGTAAAATTGGCATTGCGCTGTACATTCTATTGAGCAGGATAAACACAGGATGTGGCAAAAAAATCTGAGCTCTTGGAAAAACTTTCAGATCCTGACAATATGCCACAAATCACCTGAAATGCCTTAGATATTGTTCAGAATTACACTTCATAGAGAAATTTTTTTCTAAACCACACAAGGTACCAAACTAAAAAACCCTAATAACCAGGACTGACATTACTTCCCTCCAAAACACATGGCCCTGTCTTACAGAAAAGACATGACATGTCATCAATTCACTCCAAGATTCTGGCTCAAGATATTTTACAGACTTGATGTATTAACAGATTCAAACCCATATTCAAATTTTGATCAATGTACACATTTTAAAACGTAAATGTCACTTTACTGAAAACAATGAAAATATTACCACTATTTCTAGTAATGTAACTGTAAGCCAGGGGTGCACAAATGCCAAGTGCTAAATCACCCAGGCGACTAAACTGTGCATGATGAGGCCTTATAATTGTAGGTTTTGGGTATGAAACTTGCTTCATATTATCCCTCTGGCACCTATAATTATATGTCACGTAGGTTACTGGCAAATCTTTGCACCCTTGCTACATGCCACACCAGCAAATGCAAGAGGCATCTCAAAAGTATTCCCATCTGTCCAGATGCAGCAGAGTGCTGATGGTCCTCCATTTCACCAGATTTTGTGCATCTGAAAGGGATGCCTGTGCATGTTCTCCACCTGTCACACACTAAAGCTTAACCAGCTATGCCACTTGTATCACTATTAATGCCATTATTATGTGGCACTGTCATGTGACAAGGTATGACTACTACTGCACCTGACACAACCAAATGTGCCAGAACATGCCATATTTTTTCCCAGGACAATGCATAACTAGCATGACCATTATCAGATGTGCAAAGCTGACCAGAGCCTCAGCACAACCTCTTTATTCTTCATACCCATCACCACTGCACTGTCTTTTCTTTAATCAGATGAGAGTACCACTTGCAGGACACGGGTTTATAGATGCAGATGCTATCAGTAAAGCTGCCTTACTATCATTAGACCATCTAGCATGGACAGTAACAGTGCTGTACGTCAACACCTGCCTCACCAATGGAAGAAGTATGTCAATCACAGTGGTGAGTACACAGTCAGACACAAGAATGTTAACATTTCTATCAATTTTAGGTTTCTAACACATTCTCTTACCTCATACAGGAAACATGAAATCCCCTCATACAATATACCCTCTCTTCTTAATCATATGGTTAAAAATAAATACGGAGTTCATATTTTACATGACAGGCAATGTTTGTCACTTCCTGCCACTACTCTGCCACATGTGTGGGCAGTCAACTGTGTGGGCTACGTTAATACAATCAACGAGCTTACAGGAAGTGGCAACCAATAGCTGTCAGATATCAAATGACTGCACAGGACTTGCTTATACACTATTCAAAATTTTATCAAAAACAAAGTTTAACTGGTACCATTTCCACTTTAGAAACATTGTATTAACAAAGGATAAAGATGTTGTGATATCTTACTACATTACAAGTTATTATAACTCAAATTATATTACTGCAAATTGCTGACTTATATTTGTGAACAGCACTAACCAATCAAAATTTCATACGTAAAAAAATCAAGAGATAATTAAATTCAGAGTATGCTTAATACCATTTGGTTCAAACTTTTCTCTTTTTTCTCACCACCCACTATTTAGAAACCTAAAAATTAAAAATATACTGAATCATTATTTTGTCTCTTGTTTCTTATGGATGCGAAATATGGTCCACCACTGAGGGAAGAACACATACTGAGGGTATTCAAGAACGGGATGCTGAGGGAAATATTTGGACCTAAGATAAAAATGTCAAAAGTGGGCTGGAAAACACTGTATAGTAAGGAAATTCATGATTTGTACTCATTACCAATGTGGATAAGATGGGTGGGGTACGTTGCATACTTGTTAAGAGAAGTGAAATGTATAAAGGGCTCTGATAGGAAATTCCAAGTGAGACTACTTGGAAGATGTACGTGTAGACAGGCAGATAATAAAAAATAATCTCAGAGATATAGGATGGAAGGTTTTGATTTGGAATCATCTGGCTCAGACACAGACCAAACGTGATGTCTTTGAACATGGTAATGACCATTCAGGTAAGGCGCTGCACTCTTAGTCAGACGGTTCCGGGATCGATTCCCGATGGTGTCATTGGGGATTTTTTCCGTGGTACCCCCGACAGAACCATGTGCCATGAGGTCAACTCAGCCTCTGAAAGTGAATACCAGGGATTTCTCCTGGGGTAAAGGCGGCCGATACGTTTGGCTGATGACATACCACCCTTGTAGTGCCGAAACGTCAAGAAAATCCGGGGCTTTAACCTACCCGGAGCCCCTTGAGCCACCTCGGCCTGTCACGGGGCACCTTTACTTTATTTACTTTTAATGAACCTTCAGGTCCCACGAAATGAAAGAAAATTCTCAGCTAACTTAGAAACTATTAGCTTCTCTAGAACTCTGCTCCATGGTGTTCCTTACTTAGATTGCAAGGCTAAAGGAATGGAACTGGCACAGGATCAAGACGAGTGGTGTGCTCTGGTATACACAGTATTCAACCATTCAGTTCTGATGTCTCAAAATGTCCTCACAAGGCAAACATGGCAAATTTAAATGCAAGTCACATGAAATAATCAATTGGCAATGCAGACAATTTTGGCCAAGTGCTTACTTTGGAAGGCTTCAGTTGTATTCAGTACAGTGTGATATCCCATTTTGTCCCCTACACATTTTCAGCCGTTGAACGTAATGTATACAAAGAGAGACGGCAGACAGAGGGTGGAAATGACATTCAATTATCAGTCTCCTACTGGATAATTAAGACTTTGCATATTCTAATAACAGTGAGTGTTAACAAAAGTATTTACATGATCTCATGATTGGTATCAATATTCAAAAGTAAGACATGTCTCAAAACACTGAGGAATGAAATATAACACTAATTTAATGCACACTTCACAAAGTATAAATTGTGTCATTAAATATCTTAAGAGTTCAGCCACAATTAAAATATAATGAACTTTTCCATTGACATTTTCACTGCTGGTTAAGTCTCACTAAGTCTTCACAAACAGGTTTGATAGGCTTGTAATACAAAACCAGTTTGTCTCATAAGATCTGTTCATGAAGACCACAATGGAATAAATGTTTTTCCTTGGTGTTCTCTTCATTTTCTCTTTCATTTCATAAAAAGATTTACTGAAGAGCCTCATTATAAACACTTAGCATTCCCCTCAGACAATCCGGCAACAACTAACGGAAAGCAGAACACCAGTACTGATACTGGCAACACTACTGTGAGCATAACCTTCCACTACTGTGTCCCCCCCCCAAAAAAAAGGCAATCATATAGACAGAAGTACTTCCCCTCAACCAACTTACACACTAGACATGCTGTAGGACAGGATGAAATACAGGTGAAGCAATGTCTGGGAATTCACTGCAGACAATGTAAAATAACAAAAAAATATATACAGTAGACACAGTGTCAGTTCACGCGTTACTCTTTCAATAACTCTTTTACAAGAATGCACTTTCACAGTCTATGTGACAATGGTGTTTATGATTTCATATGCAGAAAATGTGAATTAATATTTATGTAACATTAAGAAAACTATTCACGGTACACTTGGTGGTGGCGATTGTGGTAATAGTAGTGGTGGTGGTAGTAGTACTGGCAACAATTGTAATAACAGTAGTAGTTCCTATGATACAAAATTATCACTTCTCAACATTGTACACAAAAATTACCACATTCTAGCAACACAAAATTCAGAACTCAATCATAAATCACACTGGTAATAATCCCCACCAAACAGCGAATCTGACTTATTCTCCAACAGAAAGTGAACTATACTATAAACCTAATATCTACTTTTAAAAAAGCACATGCCCCTTAGCCCCCTATTAATCTACCTTCTCAGTTTCAAAATAAAAACTCATATTACTAGGTATATTTCAGAATATACATGGCACGCATACCTAGTTACGTGCATAAACCAGTAACGCCTTTCAAACTGCTCCGTCCTTGTATAGTGTATGGTATTTTACAGTTAAAAATAAACATTAAAACATTCTATTTTAGGAATAAATACTTCGGTTTCAATTCAAACTGATGTGATGGCTCCGAAATTATGGTATCGACACGTTAATAACGACTTCAGTGAGTACACAGGTACAAAAAAGTCATTAATTTCACACAACATAAATACATACTTTCTTGCTGAACTTAATCCGACACCCACAACATTTGGTCCCTCCGCATTACGACTAACGCCACCCTGCATAACAACACACAACAGCTGTACTTCAGAAAAACACCATTGAAGTTATACATTTGTGATTGGAGAAAATAATATTGACGTAACTTCCTTCGCTTCGACGATTGGACACATGTCACGTGTTCCAGTGTAGCGCAACGAATCTGATCCGTGGAAATCAGGTAATAAAAAACTATTGTGATTGTAATTGTAATTGTAATTTATTTCGCCTTCTATTAAATCTTTACAGATATAGAATCAGTCATTATAGTTCATAAGCATGCGAGGCATTTGTCACAATATTGATAGCACATTTAGCAATAGATGAGACATATGAGAAACAGTAAAAAAATTGTAATAAAATTATGTTCTACACTTGATATACCTTATGGTTAGTGTTGCTGAGTGTTTTCAGTATAATTTTAGGTAAAATACAAATTCGCATTACGTATTAAGTGACCGCAACAATCTAAATATTCCTCCCTCTCTTGGTTAATCAAAATACAGTGTGGAATTCAATGTAGTAACCATTATACTATCACTGCTAAAGAATTTGTTCCTCTAACATTCCAAGGTAAATGTAAAGGCACAGACCGCACAGCTCATAGTATGTTCGGGGCAAGTTATAAGTATTTATAACCCCATTTCCTTGCTAAATACGAGCTATGCTAATTTTTAAACATGTATGACCTCGCCGACACAAAGTAATTTTGAATTTATGCCTTACGTATGTGACAGAAACTAAAAAAAATAAAAAGTTGTCCTGTCGTAAGAGTTATTGAACGTGTGGGGTTTGTGTTTGTTCCTAACTTTTATTTTGTGAGTGGTGATAAGGTAAATGGACATTTCCCTTGCGAATACTTAGGCATGTTTTGAAATGTTTAATTTCGTGAATTCTTGTAATCATAACGTTTTCATTGAGCTTGACTGAATCTTATTTGTTTCTAGAAGGAAATGTTCAGTACACTTATTTATATTTACGCAAAGTATTTCGGTTGTCATTCATTCATTCATTCATGTTCGTGTGATCTACAACAGGCACCCGATGGGCCATGAGATATAGAATAAGTCAAATTATGTATGAAATTAATGTGATACATATGTCATTAGAAATAAAACCATTTCCCATTTAAAGTAATATGAATACAGTACCTTTCAGACTGTCTTGAATTTTATTCATATCCGTACTTCCCCTGAATTCTGGGGCTGTAAAAGCTAACATTTTCCCTTTTGAAAACACTAATTACTTGTCTGCAGGTAACGTATCTTGTGGAACCACCACAGATCATTTAGTTCGGGAACATCAATCATGAAGCCGTACCAAATGCACACAAGCTGTGTTGCCACACACCCGTGGCATGGATTTACTTAGCTGTGATGGATGAAAAAGTTGTTAATAATTGGGCTACCGAGTCAAAAAGCCAGTGTACCACTTCGTAATAGATGGCAGAATTATTGCATAAACGCGGGAAGTTCCAATAAGGCTGTGTTTGCTTGTAGATGATAGCACTCGTGAGTGGGATGTAGTTACCAGATTTCCAGTGGCACCTACTAATCTGTGGATGAGCACAGTGGTGTACTAGATGGCTCAGTCTAGTACACAGGCCATCTATGATTCGTGATCAAATTTAATCTAGCACACATATGTGATCTGTGATCTAGCAGGTTTTCGATGATGAGCGCAGGTTGTGCAGTCAGTAGAGCGCGAGAAGCGTATTTTGTGTTTTGTGTGGGTTTAAACGTTTCTGGTTGTTTTTGTTGTACGAAAGGTTGATGGCTTTAGAGTGTGTGTTTGAGAGAGTATTGAGACGAGATATGGACTGTCTGATTTGGTACGAATATTATCATATCTGGCCGTCATGAATGTGTACATAATATTATTGTCAGTATGCTCCATACTAAGGGATCCAATTCGTAAGGGTATGTTAGGTTTTAAAGCGCTTTCTTCTGAAAAATTCGATTTGGCATACCAAATGTCCCACATTTTTCCAAGTCGTAAAAATACCGTATTTTTTTAGAAAACCCACGAACTTTCTGACGTGCGCACAGCGGGAGGAAACATATGTAGGAATAAGATGGGTATTAGGTAGTCACAGCAGGATATAATGGAAGGGGTTGATAAAGATGTGTAAATTAGTGGTTCTAGAGTTTGGACTGAGACTTTGAAGGATGAGGACGGGATATGTGAAGAAAAAGCAGTGAATTTAATTAGCTTCAGTAGGCATTATTATTATTATCATTATTATTTGATTTTTTATCAGTGTTTTGTCCGAGTTATCTCGATCTGTTCGTTAATAACCAGTTTTTCATTCCATTACGGGTTAAAAATTTCGTCTTCTGGCACCTGCCATCCCTGCCTTGTATATGTACATACATGCATACATATCATTTCATAGGTCCACAAATTCTGTGGCGGTTGATATTCTGAAAACAGGATCGCGATTCATAATACGGGGGGGAGGATAGGTTTATGAAAACGGTAGACGTTTAACGATTTCGCCGCAGATATTACAGGTAGGGGGGGATGTACTCATTAACCAGAATACAACAGTCATGTAGGTTTAGTTGACAGTGTCATCACACGAATGTTGACTGCTGTGCAAAGCCCAATTTTTCTCTAAGCTGGCATTGGTTTCACAACTGGCTGCAGTGCTTAAGAATACTGTAATATTTTTTTACTTTATTCAGCAAGGTTCATGTTAAGTGAAGGGATTTGAGATGAATGTCATAACCATGAACTGTAATCAGTGTGCAGTGTTACATATGGCTACATAATTACAGATGAATTTATTAGTATGTATTGTGTTATGAAGAAATATGTCATTTGTATGAACAATGAGATTAAGAGGATGAGAATGATGATGGTTTGGAAGTATAAAAAAGTGCAACATTCTGTCTCAGAGACTTACTGAGATTTCTTTTTTCTTTCAGTAATGTTGTTTAGTTGAAAAGTATGCATCCTGATATATTTGTGGCTGGAGACACTGTATTGCTTGTAGGAGAAGGCAACTTTTCCTTTGCTGTTAGTTTAGTTGAACTAAATCTTCCTATTACTGTAACAGCATCATGCTTAGGATCTGATGTGATTAAAGCAAGTAGGGATAATATTACATTTCTGGAAAATAAAGGTAAGTGCAAGACCTGATAACCTTGGTTTGTGTCATGCATTACTGATGGTTCATTACTTTCTTCAGTGTCCAGACATTTATACATTTGTTTTTTCTGTTTGCGAGGTATTTCACGGAGACATTAATTATCTTAGCCAACCATTTCTGGCTGTAAATATATAAAAATTTGGTTTTGTTTAAGTATGAAAGAATGTCATATGTAGTACTGATGGAACCGAGCTGTGAAGTTGCAAGTCCGTTGTCACCCATGACCTGCCAGACATATGTCTGCATGCTGTGAATATCTTCATACTCAATGTATAATTCCACATCAGACCAGAGAATTTTTGAGTAATTTGTCAAACTGTGCATTCATTGTCAAATTTAAGTATAACAGGCTTCATTTGTATTGGATACAAACATCCTGTGTTGAAAATTTTACAACATTTGACAGTAGGAGGAGTGACAAAAATATCAAGTGGTAAGCTTCAGTACCCATCTTACTCTTGCGGTTTTAAGAATGTTCAATTTATAAGTAGGACCAGTGTATGTCAGTGATTCCAAGCATAAGAAACAGTTCTAAATATTTTTTTTTCTTCTTCCAATCTGGCATGAGGGTGTAGACTACATTTGGGAACAGTATCGTGCTGTCTACATGTGCTAGTAGTATTGTTACTGGTTTGGAGCTTGCACAGGTCTTGTTGATTTTCTGATGGCCAGTATCCTGTATGAACTTGCTCTATATTGGTGTAAAATATGTGCAAAGAGAAATTGTTTGTGTCACTATCAAATTCTCTTTGCGCTATGTGACAGCGAAACGTATATAGTAAAGAAGGTGGTACACGCTGCAGTTCTGCGTTTTTGATAGGGAAATTTCTTAACATTTTCCTTATTTGTGTTGTAAGCATATAACACTTCTTGTTTCAGCAATGCAATAAAAGATGTTTATATATACTTCCCTCCTTTACAAGAGTATCGTGACTGCATTGTATATTTCCTACATCCATACCATACAGACCAACAACACTACCACAGTGCTGTACACATTGTGCCATGTATCACTAGAAGCTCTCATAAGAATATAACAAACCTTTTGCAGCTAAGAGGAAAGAACTTTATAATGCAACCATGAATACAGCTTCATCAGTGTACAGTATTTTATGAAAATAGAGTGTAACACAGCCATGATCACAAGTCACATCAGGTAGTCACAGTATTACCTATAGACTATTTCAGAGTTTATTTAGCTGATAGCTTTAGCTCAGCAAAAATTGCCAATCTTCAATAAGTACACCGTAATTATAAGTGCTGTAAAGTCATTGAGAGAATCCATGATAGACAGGACTTTTGAGTATTGATGAGTTATGTTGATGAGAAACGTTTCTTAAACTGTGTGTACTAAATAACATCCGTCATTTCTAGGCTCTGTTGTTATTATGTTAAATGTATTGTGTCGCCAGTGGTTTGTGGAGAAATTCCTGAGGATTACACTGTGGTATTGAAAATGTGTAGCATATAGCTTACATATTCTGCTGTGAATATTCTCTATAATGTTTTGAACTGAGATGGAAATAAATATTACATTCATGAGTGTGTGCTTAGCACTTACGCTTCGTATTTGAGAAGTCACAGCTTGCAGGCCACATATTCTAAATGAGGATTCAGTTTATTTTCCAAGTGCTGTCTATGAAAACAGGATTTTGTATTAAAATAGGCAGTGACTACTTCCTTCCATACACTTTCAAGTTTATCCATTGAGTCAGTCAATTATTTGATTCATGACAACCCGTACAGTTAAGGATAATTATTAATTCAAGAGTGACTGATCAGACATACTCATATAGTTTCTTGAATGTATAGTTTTTCTGCAGCCCAGAGGCAGGAAATGAGACTTGGAGAAACAAAAGAGTGGAGACTTCACAAAGTTTCATTGCAGTTAATGTTGATAATGCTGTGGATTATTTAATCTTTGTACATGAGAAAAACTCTAACAGAAAAGAGTACCAGGATTATTTTGTGGGGAGTGAAGGCAGCTGGTGCATAGGGCTGACAGCCTTGCCACCTTAATGTGCTGATTGTAAATCTGGGAGCCTCACCCTCCCGCAACTCTAAGAGCCAGTCAAGGCCTCTACACCGATTACTTTACCTTTTACATGAGAAAAACATGTGCATCTGATCCTTTGAGACAGCATATGTAACATACATTTGATTTTATTTCTTTAGAATTTACTGACTGCAAGTAAGTCAAGCAGGTCTGACGGACTACAGCTTGCAATCTTAGCATTAAGCAGGCAGTCAAATTTGAAGGAGCCACTGTTTTTATGAACATTTATGTCTGAAGATAGTGGCACGAGCTGCATGGTTTGATGTTAATTGTATGTACTATGCAGAACATTTTTTGCAGGTGTTCGAGTGCTATTGGATGTAGATGCAACAAAACTGGATGATCATTCTCTTCTTCGAAATGAAAAGTTCTCAAAGATCATATTCAATTTCCCACATGTTGGAGGAAAAATGAAAATACATCTAAACAGGGCACTTCTAAAGAGATTTTTCCAAAGTTCTTCAGAACTGGTCACATTGAAAGGAAGAGTATTGGTGTCACTGTGTAAAGGACAAGGTGGTACCAGAGTTGATACACCAGTACGTAGGTGGGATGATACATGGCAGGTTGTTGAGATGGCTGCACATGGAAACTTGGTTCTAGTATCTGTGGAGAAATTTAGAAATGATATATTTCCAAAGTATACAAGTGTTGGATACAGAGGAGGTTGTTCTGCATTTCACACAGATGGTGCCCTAGTTTATATCTTCAGCAAACGGCAACCTCTCTATCCCAGTTTGGAAGTGGAAACATTATTGCAATGTTTGGATGGCCAGTTGTTACAAACAAATTTTGGAAATCTTGTGTGTGAAAGTGTTTATAGCATCAAGTACAGGAACAGTCCATTTGATGTGGAAGGATCTGCTGTACATTATTTGTGTGAACAGTTGAAGACATTCATTGAAACTACTTATGTTGAAGTGAGGCACATATCAGATACTGATATATCACTCTACACAGAACTACCAAGTGGCGGTCCAGTGTGTTATACAGAGGGACTAGGTGTTGAGCGTTTTTTGCGACACACTCTCCTTGATGTACTGGATCAAGTGCTCCAGTTATGGAATCAGGCTTTTGATGATATTCTCATGTTTCCAGGATTAGTTTTCAACAAAACAGGGACAGATTTTTCTTGTCCACCATTATCCTGTCATGTTTTATTGCTAGGACATGATCTTCAAGACATAACTGAACGTTATTTAAGGAGAATGCTTGACACATGCAAGAAAGATGCTATGAATGTATCGGTAGCTCATTTTGAAACTGCAGTAGAATTTCGGCACAGATTTACATCAGGCAAGAACATATTTATAAGGAATGACAATCTTTTAGATGAACCTGTAAAAGTGGCACAAGAATTTTCTTTCACTGTAGAAAGCAGAGGAGGATTCACTTCTACATCAGTGACTATGATATATCTTGATCAACTTTCAGAACTGTTGTTTGACATTGATAATTGGAGACAGTTATGGGCTCAAGAATCTCATGTTGTTTTGAGTGAGAATATCCCGCTCTTTAAACATTCCTGCTTTGATTCTCGGGCCTATACATTTGATATATGTTTTTCTTACAGTTCTAACTTTTCAGTAGTAGAGTTCTATAATATATTGTGGCAAGTGGCAGGTGATATAATTACTAATGTAGAATTTTTGAACCTGTATGAATCACCTGATGGTTGGAGAAGTCATTGCTATAGGATTACATACCAGTCTTTTGAAAAAGCTTTGTCTAGAGAGCAAGCTGTTATTATTCAGAAAGCTGTTATAGGGAGAGTGTTATGTGTGAAGTTAGAAGTTTCCATAAAATGATAAATTTGCAAAGTCAGGTATGTCTGTTTTGAAGTAAAGTTAAAGTTACAAAACATTGACCTTTTACCAGAATTTTCTTTGTGTGTATGTATTTATTAAATGTTCCAGTATTTTTGAAAGTCATAAATTGTGGCCTTGCAAAATATGTCTTTAATCCAATGGTTTAAAAACTTTTATGAGAAAGCAAATTAGGATGTACACCCAGCCCTTGATTTGTGCCATATTTGCATTCCAGATAAAGTTGGTGTAAATCAGAAAGATATTCCCATCAGAAATAAGGGGTTAATGTAATAGAATGCGACCAGCCAAAGGGCGATAAACTGAAAAAGAGAGAGCACGAATAAAAAAGTGGTATAAATTGTTAAGGGGCATTCAAGTGAAAAGGCGTAAAACAAGGGCTGGGTGTATAGAGTTCCATATGGTGCTGTGGCTTGCCTGAGGGGCAGAAATTGGAACCCTCTGTAATCTTGTAAAAGAAAGTACAGAGAAACATTTTTCTGAGATCATCATTATGTCAGTCAGACATTAGTTACATTGCACCTAAAAATGTCGAGATAGTGCACCATTATTTAATTATAAGTTGTCTAATTTGCATGTTTGATGCCACAGCTACAGCTCGTACAGTGGAAGTTAATTGCTTCTGTACCTTCACTGTCTTTAATAAGCACAAGTGTAGGACTATAATCAGGACATGTTATACCATTCTCAAAACCCTTTAGACTTAAAATATGTATGGTTTATCATTGCCAGAAACATTTAACCTGCAACAATGGCTGTAAGTCATTGAATTAAAGGCTTCACTGTCTTGAAAACTGTTGTATTGCTTTCAGGTATTGAAACGAAGTGTTGAGCCCTTGAACTGAGATAATAAGTTAGTGCATTCAGCACATCTAATTAATTAAAATATATTGAAGGTAGATAGCGATGTTTGTGGGCCGGGTAGCATAGTCAGTATAGCGACTGCCTACGGGCTGTACGGTCCAGGGATCGAATCCCGGTGGGGCGAGTTTTTCCGCACCAGTCCAGACCGGCCCTGAGGCCCACCCAGCCTCCTGTACAATGGGTACCGGGTCTTTCCCGGGGGTAAGGTGCTGCCGGGGCGTGACG
>JGI20166J26741_10040004_pt1 | contig 17565 bp, 8 predicted proteins | sample TergutCu122P5_FD_26741 | JGI IMG/M metagenome (IMG submission 26741)
CCCCCCCCCACGGGGCTTTATCTACCCTACTGCATGCAACCCTCACTTTCATCCTAAACTGCATTTCAGGACTCACATAACAATATCACACACATGTATTATATCACGTAGAACTTCCCTCGCTCAATATCAGTACCACTTTTAATTTCGCCGACAATACTGGCACATTATCTCGGAAATGCCTGTCAACATAAATGATATCCTGCCCTTCAAAGTTTCCTACCAGCCAAAAAACAAGTCTGAAGAATGTGGAATGTCTTTGTTACCAATGCCTCAATTTTCTGAGCACTATGGAAAACCCCGAACTGAGATAAACAAGTACATGAATTTGTTTCTTCGGAACACACCAACAGTGCGTCCCAGAAGATCTTGTACATACTTACGAAATACAAAAACAGGATGCAATGATTTAGTTCCCGTTATGTAATATTTTGTACAGCACAGCATAAACAAACTCAAGACCGCACTTAAATTAATTACGCATGACGGGCTACAACTGTCGTGAAGAGCTTATTCGGTAAATACATGAAACCATTGTCTAGACGAGGCCAACTCAACCCGTTGATCGCCCGCGACAATGAGTTCTGTTGCCAGCGTAGACGTTTCGAATGATAAAAGGTACTTTAACCCTTCCCCTGGCGAAGCCGGGATAAAATGCCGATGCAACTTTGAAAACTTAAGAGCTGTTTATTTATGGAGACACACACTGCATCACTAATTCGTTTTGTAAAAAAATGTGCTAAAAAACGGACATATTAGCCTAGGTTTCAAATCGCATTTTTTATATATTTTTTTCTCTATTATGATTATATTTTTATTTCACATGATACATAGTCAAACACACAGGTAACACATTAGCCTAGGCTGTTAATTTCATTTTTTGTAATTTTTTGTATTATTATCAGTAAACTTTTATTTCGGGTAACGTACAAATACACAGGCAAAATTATACGTATAATAACAGTATAATTACTTATTCTTCATTCTATGTACTGAATTTTATATTGTCCGCATGAAAACCACCACATAAAAGGTCAAGAGAGTCTGGTCTGTACACTTTCCGTACTGCTGGCAGTCGAACGAAGAAGCACTCCACACATCCAACCTGAAATGCAATATTAACATACTTTGCGGGCGAAACGTCCCTCCACTACTCGTCTTAATGCGCAATTTTTAAAGGTATGAAGATGCGAAATACGCCGTATTTGCTGCTACGTTACCCGGAGATCTTATTTAAATTCGACCTCTGACGCGGGCAACGTTCTGCCCACACAACAATGCCGATAGCAAAATGATCCAAACTACTGAAGTCGTTATTTAACACCAATCTGTAGCAATAACGAAAATCGTTAACGGGAGAGATTACGTTCGTATAACGAGGCCATTAAATTGTTTTGTGACTATCGCACCACCACAGCCTAACAACAAGCTGCATCGACTACGCAGGTGATGTGGCACTGTGTAGATGACAGCATGATTTAAGTATACACGGCACAGCGAAAAGCGGCAAGATGGGATTTTTAAAAGGTGGCGAATTTTAAATGCGTGCTAACGACATAACTTCATGGAAGATTCCTTCTTCAGTGGCCCATGTGATCAAAAAAACTCCCATTTTTCAGGAACAAAGACGTTCATTCCTTTCTCCACCAGGGCCCACCACTGATTCGTACCATCAGCGAAATTAATGCAGTCTGTCAACGCCGATTCTAGTTCTTAAAGATTATTACAATATAATCCTCTGGTCTACTGTACTGTACTGACTACTGTATTCAACAGACTATTCCCAATACAAGGAAGCTCCAGGCAGTATATCAAGAATTATTTTCAAAAATTTGTGACAGTTCATTCATTCTATTGCTAATAATGTTGCTGTCCAATATTTGCATTAATATCACGCAGGATCAGTCACAAGCGCGGTCACAGCAGCTGAAGCTTCGGCTGATTCCCTGCTGTCAAACCTAACCAGCTACTTTAAATGTGTTCATATCCAATGAGGACTTTGTATGCAATTATACATGGTTTTTAAGGAAAACTGCTTGTCAATTTTAAGATGGATTCAGCAGACAAGGTTGCACTAAACAAATATGAATAGAACAGACACGAAAATCAACAGAATAATTACACCTCTGCAAGGTCTGTAGGTGTGAACCTACACTTCATCCAATTGTTTTTCCAGTTTCTTTTCACTCTCAAATGAGAAAAACAAAACTAACTAAACAATGTGAGACCACTAATTTTGCATCCAGACCAGCGAAGATACTAGTAATGTTGCCATTTGTTGGTGAGTACAGCATGATCCTCACTACCTTGGTCCCATATCTGACAACACTGCATTTTACCTCAAGCTTCAAAGTTGATCATGTTTCAGGCAATTCTAGAATTCATGTTACTTGACTGTTTTCTACAAACTGTGCAACATTTTAGTTTGATATTATACATATTAAATCCATATTCTGTAACACTTTTTCAAAAGGAATAGCAATAATTTTTAAATGGAAAACTTTGAAACCATCTGTCTTCAAGCGCTCAAAAGAAAACAGAAACACTGCACCATCATCTGAAGAAAAGAACTCTAAATTAACAAATACATGTTTTTGACAAAAATACTGAAAGTTCACAAACACGAAAATCACATGCCATTATCATTTAAAAAGTAGAGCCTTAATTACATAAAGGCACAAAACATGCTGTGGGCCACTTCATTCATTGTATCTCTGATGTTAACAAACTTTACCTTTACCACATTGTGTGCAGTTATCCACATTCTGCCCTGCCTCACGACCACCACGATGCACACCGCCCTTCAAGAAAATCACGGTTTTTTTGATAGCGGTGTGGAAAAGTGATTAACATCACAGAATGGCAACATTTAGTGGTTTCTCATTATTTCTGTGTTGGAATAAGTCACAAATGGGCAGTCATGACAATTACATGTGCACTGAGTGAAAGTCCTGTCTTACTGCTGGTCATGTAAAGAAGGAAATGTTCCCATTCAAGTGGCTGAATCTAGACATCATTTGATGCCAGTGTTGTCTCAAGGATGACTCTTGGATTCTAGAGACACTTTTGAGTAGAGAGGAAGCCTGGGACAGCAAGCATCCAAGCTTGTGTGAGTATTTTTTGTAATTGGTATACTGTCTGCTGCTGCATAACAGTATGAATGCTGGGACTATAGGGAACATTTACCATGGAATCCTATATTTTCAGCAAATATGACACATGAAAATGTCCAAGTGGCTATAATGATCATCTCAAATAACCAATCCTGGCAACCAGTAATTAGCAAAATTGCATAAAAATGTATATAAATCTTCTTTTATGATGTACCCATTCACTGCCAAATAAAAAAAATGCACTGTATACATATAACCATCATGCAGACCTTACCAAATTCCTTTCTGTCATACTGCCGCTGCATAAAATTACTAGCAGAATCCACTTTCTGACGCATTAGTGCAAACGCATGTCAACTACACTTCCTTCACCATGGGTAGCTGTGGAGTTAATCTTTAATGGATGAACAGCACAATGCTGTCTCATTAAATGTATGCCTTTTGATCCAAATGGGAAAACACTTCCCCACAATGGAAAATTAAACCAAATAGTGCTCTGGCTGCACTAGAACACCAGGCATTTAAAAGACCTAGGCTAAGGATTAATTGTAAATCACTGTCTGCACTGCAGACATGATGAAACTTGCAAGTTTTTGGGCTTCTGAAACAGTGTACTTCTGCTTTACTGCGTTCCATCACTGGATAGTCATTCAAGGGTTAATGGGCTAATGAACTACCAACTCTTGAAGACAAGGTCATTACACAGTCTCAAAACACTGGACAACAAACACCATGTGATGAAGTGCAAGATCCCAGTAGAATGGAGTTCTCAAAATGCAGCATTCCATAAACGTGCATGTCATCCACGGTTTTCTTCAAACATTCTGTATAAGACAGTTTCTTAGCTCAATCTCATTACATTTATCACTAACTCAGATTTTCACATATTCTTAAAATGTCACAGAAAAACAAATAAATGACACAACCAATCTCTGCTAGCCATTTAATTCCTATAGGAATGTAGTATACATTTCTCTTTGCGCATCTTAAATGCAAATAAACTTATTTCAATTCAAACTCAAGTTCACCCGCTGCGGTCATCCTATTCTTCTTGTACATTTTTTTATGTTTGAATTTAGATGCGTGGGTTGTGTTTTCTTTCCACCAATCAATGCCTTAATAGTCTATGAAAGAATGCTGTACTGTCATGATGGTATAGCTCAGAAAGTATGTTTACAGTACACATAAATTAAAGGTAAGAATTTAATAAAGGAAACTGACAAAATATAATAAAATTTGTCACTGGTATGCTATTTTTCAGCACAGTCCTCTTTTAAGTTTGGGCATCTGTCATAGCATATGATAAGTCTGTTCATCTCAGATGCATAGAATGTGTTCACGTAGCATCAGCCATGTAATGGTAGCACATCTGATGCCTTAAATGCAAATGAAAAAGTCCTGACAAATTCTCCTTCAGGGCAGGGAACAGATGAAAGTCTGTTGGTACCAAATCTTGAACGTGTGGTGGATGGTCCATTTCCCAATTAAACTTTTGCAGCAACTTTCAAGTCTGCCGTGCCATGTGCGGTCATGCATCATCATGGAGGAGAATCACTCCACCGTTATGAAGACTGGAACACTTGCTGTGACCACAAAAGCTTATAACCCCCTGGACTTGTAGGCAAGGCCAATTTGCTAAGTGGGTCCCCATGTTGAACCGCCACAGCTGTGCTCCTTCTATGCATATGTCTCTGATCACATGAACATGAATACTAGAGCCCTCTGCCATGTATATCAATGGGATCTTAAATTTCAACAATATTGGCATCTCAAACAATAGGACTTTTTTTGGTCCATCCTAATAGAACTGGAGTGAAACCCCTTCACACATCCTGCCTTACATGTTGCCTCATATATTATTTTCTTGTTCAGTTCTCTCACATTTTCATTGTAAATGTGAGAGGAAATATAATTTGACTGCTTGCATTTAGTGTGTGTGAAACAAGCAATTGCAGGATTCTTCTTTGCTTCATTCTTGGTTAAAAATCATTTGCACTAGGCATACATATATTTCCTACTGCATAACAATTTAGTGTAGGTACTGCACCTGTCAAACATTTGTGTGTAAAACCATGTTTCAACAGATTACCCTCCCACATGCCTTTAATTGCCACACAAAGTGGCTGTATTACAATCAAAATCTTTCACTTCAATTTTCCTATCTCAACATAAAAATTTAGCTAATAGTTTATTGGGAAATGAGCATTAAATTCAGAATATAATCACATCTGTCACAGTACAACTGGGTGTAAATATATAAGCTACATAATACTGCATTTACCCTACACTGTTGGGGAATATGCAGGCTCTCAAATGTACCATGCATTAGACACAAGAAGACTTGTGTCCTCACAAGACCCCCGAGTCCACAACATAGGCAACAAGGATTTGGAATGTGTTTACCCCACCCTGTAGCATTATCTAACAAAGTTACATTACGTGACATTTCAGGAACTGCTCCACTCCCATCTTCAAGTGGCTGATCATCATTATATATACAAACAAATGTATTATCTGTTTATTCCTAATATTAACAGCAATGGTCAAGATCAAACATGAACATTTTGAACATCATACCGTGGTTAAGAGGAATAACATATATGTCAGTACAACAACCAACCAAATGCCTGGAGGGGGAAGCACAAACAACTCTTGAAATGTAATGTACAGAAACATATGTCAGACAGTGGGAAATGTCCAACATCATATTATGACAGTACAAACCACGTGAAAGTCTGTACGTAGAGCTAGCAGATCAATTATTAGTGCCAAATGACAAGAGATGAAAAATCTGGAAATGACAAGGTAAGCCTGCCATTAGCATGGAAGACATGAAATGTCACAAAAATCTGTCAAAACAGACAGGACCAAGGCAAAGATCAAAATAAAGTTTCAAATGCAACTCTGCAAAACCAAATTATACACTTATAAACCCTACCACACACAAGGAAGCAAGCAAACTCCAGGCGTCAAGGTCATTAGTTGTGTAGCTTCACTGACATTCTGTGTTGTAGTATTCTACGACCCAGAACAGTACACTTCCAAATGATGCTCTCGGACAAACCAAACACAATTGCATGAGTAAGTATGAGTGCATAGCTGCCTTGTATGCGATATACAATATGTCTATGACAATTGCAACAATTCACATTAATGGTTCAGAACATTACTCCATGGATCCATTCCTAAATTAATACAAAAAACTTCCTCCTCAATAATACACTCTCAAAGGACTAGTGCCAATCATGCCCTATTTTTGTTTAAAATAGCCAAGCAGTTATATATCAGCACAAGGCTTTATAAAAAATTTTCCTCAAAAAATAAAATTATGTTAACATAATTACACATCTGATGGCCAAAAAGAATTAAAATAGATAATCAGCACCAAGAGTGCTACCATGAATTTTCCACTAAATAGTTTTAATACAATTAAAATGGGCTCCCAATTACCCTCCATTCAAGCACACATCGTAGACAAATGTTCATGATCACAATTTAGGAACCACTGTCCTATACATTACAAATCAGTATTACGTTATACCTATGCAGACACAGCAAAATCATCTCAATCTGCCACTGCCTTTGAAGGATGCTACACATTTATTCTCTGGAAAAGCTTCAAATGTACTAAATAAATTGCATTCTTATAAGATGTGATTATAAGTTATCTGCATCATACTTCACAAATCGCAACACTGGGGCCGCAAAACAATATACAAGCCTACTGCACTTCCAAACAGACCTATCATGGCATATTACGTTTTACAAAAGTACATATTACATGTTTCAAGTATGGTTAAAACCATCTTCCCACTGGAATTTATGGTAATACGATAGTATCAAATATGTACTACAATTCCGGGTAAATTATTTGAAAAACAAAGTCATTCTAACCTTACAATTGTACATGCATAGGAAAACATAACCTTTTCCACACTGGCATTATAAAAGTACTTCGTGAACGCATTAAACACACTGCCAAATGCTCTTAATTTCTAGGGAGACGAAACACTTTAACATTTTATGTTTGTTAAAACAACATAACAGATCAAATGCATCCCCCCCCCAAAAAAAACCTCCATAACATATGGTTAACCATTACGTGTTTGCTGCAAGAAATAAAGCTTACGCACATATACAACCAACAAATACCATGTATAAATACGTTAATACTTTCATTAGCTATTCGAAGTGTGGAGCCATTACTGCCACCGACCGTCATCACTTCTATTCAAACGACGATTACGCCATCTTCGCTAACTACTTGCCTGGGTACTTACCGGTGGCACGTTGCTTGCTGTTCGTGCTTGCTTTGGTCCTCCTCTCTACTTGTGAGTACTTCAACAACATGTCTGAGTGTTATACCAGCTTTCACGTAAGTCACAAATAATACAGTAAAAAGATCTGAAAAGACACTATTGGTTGAAAGAGCCACTACCAAACCTTCTCACATCGAAACATCGTCCATTACCTTCCTTTGACCACAGCTGACTATAGTGCCTTTGATTGGTCGAAGTCCCACTGACGTCAATCATAACCCACTGCAGTTCTGCCGGAGAACTGTCCATAAATTGTACGACGTTTTCACGTCCAGGGAATTCTTCGCGTGTACGAAATGCAGAGATTGAGAACCGTTCTCCACCTTGTCACTACCGACCAGTTCTAAATTTTCGTCAATCACACGTTGTAGTTACATATTGAATTATACTTTATTGATATATGTAAGACCTATCAATAAAGGTGAGGTTTCGTCAATCAGATGCAAACCAACGGAGGCGGGGCACTTTTCCTGCCTACTCACAATGGCCAGTCGGTGGTCATGTTATCCCCCTTAGCTCACACATACGAATGGAAAATGGGTGTTGAACAAACTTTTCTTCTAAACGTTCTCTGCTGATAAATGCCAGTTTTCACTTAAGGAAAATGGTTCCTGTATGACCATTAAAACGGCCCCATCAGAATTAAAGTTCAGATGGCTTTATAAATTTTGTAACACACCTCAACACCAAATTTCATGAAAATGTATTCAGTGGTCCTCAAATTATTTCATGTATTATGCCGACACCAGGAATTTTACCAGATGCTCTGAAGGTTGTGAACCTGTCTAAAAGTGAGAAAATTCTCCACAACATTTCCCGTGATTGTAAATACTATCACTCCCTTCTGTGAAAATATTTTACTCCACAGCATACTATCCCATAATATCTGGTTGCCAATCTCATGACTAACCTGTACCAGGGACATGGCATGAGTATGACATTGATTTATTAATTAAGGCTCTTCACAGATGCACTGATGCTTCATGATTGTAGCTATACAGCAATCAAATCACAACAAAGGAATCACAGGGGCCACTCATTATCACATTGTGCCATGAAATAAAATAAACAATTTATGTATGAACCTACATTTATTTTTGTTAATTAAAACTACACATACTTGCTAACTTCTATACTAAGCACAATCTATAGAAACAGAACTGGAACAAAATGTCAAAACAGGCAAAATTACAAACAGTATGCAAAAATATACCTTTGAAGAAATTACACACAAACAGGCTTGCAAAAATGGTCTCCATCTCATTCCAGAGATAAGAATTCCCAAGGCAACTAGGAAATGCAAAATATGACAAGTGAAGTTTAGTGAGAACACTGGGACTACATAAGGACAGAATGATTAGAAATATATGAACACAATCATCTAACTACAAAATCCAAATTTTGCACTTAGGTCGGTTCTGCAGCTCACAACTGCTGGAGAGGCAGATGCCTTCCCACAATAATGGCACTTAAAACAGCTGTCTTTGTGCACCTATAAAATCTTTGGCTGGTGTTATCAGAAAATTAGTGTAACCAATCCACTAAACAATACAGGCTGAATTAAAGTACAAATGTACAGTTTTAAAATATGTTGGCATAACATATTGCCACAACAAAAACATGACAGCATACTACAAAGTGAAATGAATAATTAACAGCTGTTTAGCATAAAACCATCACAGAAGCCAGCTTATGCTTATATATGCACCTTGTTACAACTTACTTTCAATTTAGTATTTTAAACACACTCTGCTGCAAGCATACATCCTTATGAACAACAAAAGTAAGTACTGCATTCATGTAACAACACACATCAGGAATACTAGCAGCTCCCTGCAGGTTATCATACAAATACTAAACCAAAAGCCAAATAAACATTTACCTACATTTAGCTCTGTAATGGCCCCGTTTGATACACAAAATGCTATAGGATGAGAAAAGGGCAGTGATACTCAAATTGGCAAGGTGTTGTCAACAAATTTCCCTGGTTGGTTTTATATTTTTATTTTCATAAATTGCGGTTCAATAAATCATTAAAGCGTTGTTCCCTGCTTCAAAGGGAAGAAGGAATTGGGCAGCAGCAACTCTTTCACTGTATGCCCAACTAGCCAGAAGAAGCTGTCTGCTGCTCATGGTTCTGAGTACATTGGCGTTCCTTATTCTGACGGACCATTTCCGCTCGGCGTTCCTGTAATGAAACACATCAGTAAAGCACAACTCATGAATGTGCGGGAAACGGTGAAAGAGATAAAAACAATGCAAGGGAAGACATGTTATAATTTTAATGAAGCCACAGCCGACCAGAATGAAAATTACATTTCTATGAATGATACTACAATAAATGACTGATGAAGCGGTACATCTGCTGCAATGTGACCTCAACATGCACAAAGTCAGGGAACACAAAAGCAGTATGCACGCATGCAACCATACTGTTCATCACAATGGATATGTACATACTGTTTGATGATCCATCACCTCTTTTCCATCTCCTTTACATGGTTCTTACTTCCAATTTCCAGTTCTTTGAGGTAAAAAAAAAAAAGGTAAAAGTATTCCTGTATGTGTCATGAAAGGAGTGACAGTCTAACTCCACTCATTCGCAACCTTGGCACTAGATCAATGTGAATGGTCCATCCCACACCCCAGGCACTCTAATGAGAGTGGCTCCAGAACCAACTATGGGGCCTACCTTATTCAGTCCCCAAGACCAAAGCATGTGAAATGTGGACATGGTAACTCGCAGATGCATTATCTGAGTTGACCGTTTAGTTAGTTTTAAAAAGTCAGCCTCTTTCAAAATAAACAATACAACAACAAATTTTGTCCTGCAAGTAAAGTGACAGGTCTGCATGGTTGAGATGATTTATAGCCTGGTAAACAATGAATGTGCCTTCAGTTGCACAAACTAATTATGGCATCTTCCAGAAAACTGTCAACTGAAAGTGCGGAAACCAAACAGTGGCAGAATTACCCAGCCCAGGCAAGTGCTGAGAAAAACAAAATGACTGGCAGTGATACAATGCTGTGCTATCCAGTAGCTGAAGTGAAGAGAAAGATCTCGGCCTCTTAATAAACTGAATCCCAGCCATTTAGTCCCTATCCAGTCTCATAACTAATCTATGTTTAAACTCAGAAGAATTTTGAAAGTTTAGGCAATACACATTACATGAATTTTTTTATGTTTTTCTGACCATGCATCATACTATAGACTAGTTTCAAGTTACCAACTTAATGTACACTTCCTTTATTCTATAACAATATATATGTTACATTATAATCCTCAACATGTTTCTATCAGTACCTTGCTCATCCTTAGGACAAATTGTATTATTACAGCCTCTGGTATCATCACCCTCAGCAAACAGTCGTACAGTATGCCGGTTGAGAGCGAGTCCACTCTCAACCGGCATACTGTATGGCCGTTGGCAGACAGTGAGGATACCAGAGGCTGTAATAATACAATTTGTCCTCCTGAGGATGAGCAAGTTACTGCTCAAAACATGTTGAGGATTATAATGTGACATATATATTGTTATAGAATAAAGGAATTGTGCTTTAAGTTGGTAACTTGAAACAAGTCTACATTACATGACGTACAGTGATACTCCTGTCTTGTCAGTCTACAATAATTGTGACTTCATAGATTTCTAAAAGAAAGAAAGAAAGAAAGAAATAGAACAAAGTTAGCCAATTTTACAAGTCACATTTCCATATTTTCAGATTATCAGCAACAGTGTGGTAACAAAAAGGGAAATGTACAGGAAGACCCACTACTCACATGATTGCGCAGCTTTTCAAGCTGCTCCTGCTCAAGCTGCTCACGCCTTGTCTTTGCCTGGTCCATCTTGCTCTGAATCTGAGCCATCAGCTGATTCACCTTCTCAGTCACTCCTGCCCGAACACGCACCACCTGCTCCTCCTGTCCATTGCACACACTCAACACTCAGCACATACATGCAACAGTGCTCAAGCTCCAGCCTCACGCAAAATGGAACTTTGCTCGAAGATTCTGTACTATGCATAAATTAACTCTTGATGAAATCCCTTGCCATTATCAGTCTCTAATACAATTCCCAACCTCACTAATCCCAACAGCAGCAGCCCATCAATGCATCTTATTTCAAGCCAGCTCAGTCCTATCATGGTCTAGAAGAAATGCTGCAGTACCCTGTTAAACCTGGTATCAATTCTTGTACTAGATACATTATGAAGACATGTGAAAAAATGAAATAAAAAACGCCTACATGAATGAAGAACAGATTTAGTATTCATTCCAGGTGGACTGACAACATTATAGCCACTGGCCATTTCAATCTGAAAGGTGATGCAAGCCAACCTCCTTCAGTTTACACAGAATACACACCAACAAACCACCACGCATGCATGTGCATACACATATGCACAAAACACAGGTAGGGGATCCAAAGGTGTATAATTTTCAGAAGCTGGAGTTTGACTATAGCAAAGATTATGAAGAGTTTAAAGAACCCTGGAACTCTAAATGATTCCATAAATATGAGGTCCATTTCTGCTGGCAGCTTTATGACAAGTAACGAAGACGATGACAGATTGTGCCACACCCAGGCAGCCCATGTGTTCTCATCATGTTGACCCGAGTTTAATCCCAGGATAATCCATGTAGACTTGTGGTGGAGAAAATGAATATGAGGAAATTTTCCTCCAAAATCTTTGATTTTACCCCATTATTGAACATCCCACCAATGCTCCATACTCATCTGTCATCAAGGGTTGGTGCAATATGCCCATCTGAGGCTGCAATACCACAATGTCTCACCCACCCCTTGATCTGCTGACAATTACATTATGTACACTGATATTTTTTATTTTATCAGTTTTCTTAAATTACAAGGAAAAAAGTGAAAAATATTTGTCTCATACAACTCATTCTTTCTCAGTATTAAGCAGCAGTAATTTTTTTCTGACCTCAAAATAAACATGGAATTATATTCTGAAAAGCAGCATTTGCATTATTTTACATGCAACCCTCAAAAACAAGCATTTGGTTTTAAAATACAGTAAACTAATTTAAATTAACCAACACTGATGAAGCCTGTTTCCTAAAAATTCATACTTATAGTCCATACCACTCCAAATGCTGAATAGCACATCAATTTACAGAGAACTTATCCAAACCCCAAGCAAACTCTTCCCACCTATTCCACACGAACAAATCTTATATGTGCAGTAGGAAATCACCCATTGAGGGAAACTCACACATTGCATTCTTCTATTGTGTACTTCTAATTTTCATTCTTTACTGCATATGATACACACCTGAATGCACATCACTTCTTGCAAAGTACCATTTTGCACTAAAGCTCATGTAACTGAAACAATATATTACTGCTACCATTAATGTGGACTTCTAGAATGAATGGACTAGAACTAGAATTTAGTTCAGTGTGGGATTAAAAACTGTAAAGCATCTAACATGCAATGCACGTAAAAAAAATTGAAATATATGTGTGAAACATCAATGAAGTAAGTTCAAAGTTCATAAAGGGTCTTAAAATATTCATTTAAATGGTTCCAGTTGTATTCTCTCAATATTTCAGACCTCCCTCTATCTGGCAAGGGTAAGTTTACTTTACATTCTGTTCACATAAGCATTCAGTCTCTTCTAGAACTGACCTTGGCAGCTTAAGACAAACAACAAGTGTAAATGCATGTCATTCAAACAGTTGAAACTGGTCATATTTCATGAACCCGAGGTTACTCTGGTATTACATCAGGAAAAAAACTATGTGCTCTAAAAGTGAATGATTTTCACTTACGAATTAAGACTCCTAGACAATTTCCTTCAATTTTTCTTGGGGACACATACAAACTAACATAATTAAACTTAGGAGGGAAATTCAGAATACCATGCAATGCACTCAAATTTTAGAAGGCCAATGATGAGAAGAGCATTTTATTCATAAAAGCAATCACCTACATAATAACATGGAAGTCTTGCAGGAGGAGGGGGGGACAGAGAGAGGGAGGGGGAGAGAGAAAGCGAGAGAGAGAAAGCAAGAGAAGCAGTGTGGCATTAAGTTTTACTGAAACTGCTCAATTTACATGTTCACAAGCATAATTAATCATGTTCAATTTAAACTCTAAGGCAGAAAAAATCTTTTGTATGAAGCAAGTTCAAATGCAGCATGTTCTGGCTGAAGAAGTAGCAGCTGTTAAAAATCGCCCTTCATCAGCACCGAAGCAAGCAGCCCATTGACAAAACAGCCAATGAAGTTCCTCTATAAAGAACCCATGGCCTACTGCTGGAACCATTACAATCTTGACACCTTAGTCTGACTCACATTTTTTGGGGGGGCAGAGGAAGGGGTATCATGGCCAGGTCACTGTGTAAAGTCTAGATTATACAAGGGTCAATCCAATGACTTCCAGTGCATGGACAACATGTCCTGGACATTACATACAACGCAAGGACAATGTCATAAAACAGAAAACCCTCAGGACACTTTCTCTTGCAGGACAGTAAGATTTATGAGGATTCTACAAAAGCACTGAATTTTGGTGCAGAGGTCAGGGTACTTTAATGCTGAAGTGCAAAGGGCCATAAATTTAAAAACATCAAATTTCCAAGACCGCAATGGTTCCAGCTGTAGCCCTGTACTTCTTTGCAGAGGGGATACATTGGCTGCTGTGTCAATGGTATACCTATATTAGCAACAATGAGGAACATTTTTAATGGACTCTACTACTTCACCCTGAACAATTCTCAAATGAGTTTCATCTGAACAACCCCCATACTAACTATAGTGGGGACACGAACTGTCATAAAACCACAATTTCACTACCACAGTATGTGTAATTATATATATCCTACAGAACAAACCGGCAAACAATGCGAACATGACCAAATGTTTCCCACTGTTGGTGACTAGAACTTGCACAGTTGATGTCACTGGTGAAGAAAGAACAAAACAGCAGTACATTGAACTGCATGGCTAAACCACCAAAGCACAACACCTCTTTCGGGGAATTCTACGAGAGGTCATTTCATGATTTTTGTCATCCCACCACATCTTTAATCTGAAAATTATGAATGAATTTTCCTAGGGTACAGTGCAAGTAATGCTCTAGAAAATATGGTACTTATGAAATTAACCGTAATTAACAAGGACAATATGAGGAAACTTAAACAACTATAAAAGGAATAATGTGAGAAGGGTAGGAGTAGATATGTGCAAGAAGAAAGATGGAAGGGGTTGATATATGACAACCACCTTGAGGAACATAGTCTAAGGTGACAAACACTGATTGAAATAAATATGTGAGGTTGATAAGCCGGGAACGCATATGTGCATAATGGAAACATGAATGCATGTCCAGACAGAGAAGGTCTGGTTAACACTGAAGTTAAAGGAGCATTACCAAATCGAGTTCATAAACCATGATGTAACTCAGATATACGGAAATGCGATATTCACATTATCAACATCTAGTGGCTAACCTCAAGTGCACACAATGCAAATCCAGCAAGCATGTTTCTCAAACATGTACCAAGCATAATACAACATGCTCCACTATGTATCTTCCACACAACATTCTGAGAATTAAAAAAATTGATAATCTAACGTAAGAAAATCTGCTTACAATGGGTCAGATACAGACCCCTTTATCAAACCAGAAAATGTTGATGCAGTTTGCTAACTTACATGTTCCTTCAGTCTATCTATCATTTTCTTAAGGTTCTCATCTCGCTGGGCAGAAGCTGTTTTGAGCTTCTCCTCAACTGCATTCCTCACTTCATTTGTCTGCATTTCAATAGACAGTCGTGTTTTCTCAACGCTTTCCAGCTAGAACAATCAAAATTAATACACTTCAAAGTAAAACATTCAAGTGCTTAAGAATTTCTCAGTTCCAGGCACTAAAATGTGTACAGATGTGAAACAAAACCAATACTCATGATCTTTCACATTAGTAACTGCATTAGCAGATGATACTATGCAAATTTTTCCTGTAAGCCCAATTGGGTAGAGAACATCCAGTTACACACATTCTAGACCTTGACTAGAGATTCAGATGAGTGGCCAGGTTATTGCTTCTACTGCTTCAGTATTAAGAAAAGAGTCCCAGTCAACACTGAACACAGGATTACATGGGCCCCAGAGCAAATACAGGTATGTGACTACTGAGAAAACAGACAGACATGTCTTAAAGTCAGTTCCATCACACTGTGCTATGTGTCAGTGACAATCAAAGTTAACATCTGTGAATTCAGAGTAAAAATGGCTGAAAAACATGATAAAAATGCAATGACAAAACAAAAGCTCAAGTTATTTGAAATAAAAAACAAGAACAGGGACTCAGTAACAAAATTAGCCAAAGACAATCAGATGGGAATACAAAGTCCATGATTAGAAACAAAATGCAGCTCATGAGATTTCCAAAGACCTGCGACAAAATTGCTGGACGTTCCAACCGCAAGAAAATGACTGGCCTTCTTCAGTAGCAAAACCAGAACCAAACACAAGAAACATCAGTCTGTGGCCCCTTGTGTAAACAAAAGCCAAGTTTTTTCACACAGCTCTGGGACTGAAAGGTAAATCTGATGCCTCATGTGGATGCCTGACCAGATTCAAGCAATTGCTACAGAGGGACAGCCTTTTTGCCAATTATGCTACAGCTGATCACCCTGCAGAGAATTTTAGAAATCTGGTGATGAAAAATATTTGGAACCAGGTCAAATATACAATGTCAGTGTTTGATGCATTCAACAAACATGATAATTTACTTTTTTTTCTTTCTTTCTTTTTTTCTGCAACTGATATTCAATTTTGGGAATAGCTTCCATAGCCACTGCTTTTGTGAACTGCTTAAGACTCCTCATGACAGCATCAGTTTTCCTAGTGGTTGTAACATAACTGCATTCAAAATCTCTGTGACCCATGTGTTGTATAATGTCAGTGCTGAAACAAGCATAGGGATGCAGAACACACCATGCAGGCATCAGACACCACTCATTGCATCATCTGGCTACATGTGTGTATGCACATGGTGTCCTGTTTAGTAGTGGTTCATTGCCAAATCAATCATGCACACAGCATGTGCTTCTATGGATAATAAACCAAGAAAGTCAAAACCAGAGGCAGAGTTTGAAACCATGAAGAAAGATATGCAAGGAAGGGTGGCTCACACATGTGGTATATCATTCAGTACCATGAATCACACCATGCACGGGTCAGAAAGACTGCAAAACTGCAATCCAGCTTTCTGTGGTATGAGTGTATGCATGTATGTGTCAGTTTGATAGTACACGGTATGGGATCTCAGGTGCACAGTTCACTACTGAAGAAAACCATCACCTTACAAAATTTATTCATCCAAATATTTGTATGCTTATAAATGCTTTAAATTCTATTTGGTGGCACAAAAATATTATCAAAAACAGAAAATCATATATTTATCAAACTATAATTCAGAGCATTTTGGTTTATGGTGCAGAAGTATGGCAAATCCCTACCAGAGAAATTAATAAAAGCTTATCTACAGAAATGGATGTGCTAGGGAGGTCAGCATGAAAATCAAGGAAAGGAAGAATAAAAAATGAACATACAAAGGAAATCACAGGAGTGAAAGGGAAGCCGAACATCATAGACATCACACAGAAGAAAAGACTGCAATGGTATGGCCATGCCAAAAGGATGCGAGAGGACAGAATACCAAAATTAATTATGGAGTGGATACCACTGGAAAGAAGGAAAAGAGGACGTCCAAGAAAAACGCGGATAGGAGTACAAGCAGCCATGATAACAAGAAATTTGGAACTAGATCAATGGAGAAACAGAGAGGAATGGCGTTTGGTTTCTGGAAGACGGTGACAGCTGTTATAAAACCAGATGTATGGATGGATGGACACACGGACGGTTGGATGGATGGATGGGTGGATGGATAGATAGATATTTGTAAGATGTTGGTTCAATAATTATTAATATCAAATAGAACTTAATATGCCAAAATCTCCTTTGGGTTATACTGATCACTTTGATGATGAATACAGAAGTATTACAGTAGAATACCAGTATAACGAAATTTTGGGGACCTCAGAAATTAATTTGTTATAGTGAAATTTTGTTATACTGAAATAAGTCAATTCTCAAGAA